>JACCDR010801751.1_pt1 | contig 39799 bp, 59 predicted proteins | sample 7446431 | NCBI WGS metagenome assembly JACCDR01 (sample SAMN15323443, study PRJNA562643) | freshwater metagenome | isolation source: river surface water | place: USA:Blue River Watershed | collected 2017-08-17
CCTTTTTTGGTTTCTCTATCTGGGGGAGGTTTGATATGCAGGCACGCTTAAAGTCCCCCGCATGAGAGCTACGCAACCCTCTACCCAGGACTATCTAAAATGTTTTCACATCCTGACTTATTTCACATTCCAAAGTCAAAGCTTTAAAAATTTTTTTTTGACGCACTACACATGTTTGGTTTTTTGTAGCAATGTAGCTGCCTATCCGGGGAGGAAACGGAATATGGATATTGAAAACATTGCTCGCTCTCTTGGCGGGGCAAAGAAAACAGCAAACGGTTGGGAGTGCAAATGCCCAGCTCACCAAGACTCTAAACCATCTTTAAGTCTAGCTTTAAAAAAAGATAAGCTTCTTGTTCATTGTCACACGGGCTGTTCTCAGGAACAGGTCATAAGCGCATTAAAAGACCGTGGTCTTTATGAATCTACAAAGCCTTTGCCAAAACACGACAATCAAATCGTAGAACGAAAGCTTGTAGCCTCTTACATCTACAAAGAAATGAATGGGCAAGGGGAGCTTCGGATTGAGCGTTTTGAAACTCCCGGTGGACAAAAGACATTTGTTCAATCGTCAAGAACAAACGTTGGAGAATCTTTTAAACTAGGAAACGGACAGCTTGCTGTTCTTCCGTTGGCTTATGACGACTGGAAAGAAGAGAATCAAGTAGTGCTAGTGGAGGGAGAGAAATGCGCACAATTTTTAATTGAGCATTTAATTCCTGCGACGACAACACCTGGTGGATCTAGCGCATGGAAGCCACATTATTCAGCTGCATTTAAAGGCAAAGACGTCATCATCATTCCAGACAACGACGAGCCAGGACTTAAATACGCAGAAAAAGCTCTTAAAGACATTCAACAAACATGCTCAAGTGTTTCTGTTCTAAAACTTCAGGGCCTTGAAAAAGGAGAAGACTGCGTAGAATACGTTGCAAAGAATGGAATTGAAGCTCTTAAGAAGCTCATAAAATATGCAGGCAAAGAACATCTAAAGCCTAGCTTTGAAAACATCCTTGATTTCTCCAAAGAAATTATTTCTAAAAATAAACAAAGCCTTTTAAGATTTGAAAACCCCATGCTTGAAGATGCGTTGGCCGGACTAAATCCAACAGACCTTATGATATTAGCTGGAAGATCGGGGCATGGTAAGTCGCAACTAGCGACCGACTTCTCTAGACAATTCTGCAAACAAGGCAAGAAAGTGTTTATGTTTGCTTTGGAAGCTTATGAAAAAGAATTTGAAATGCGCATGCTGTATTCAAAACTTGCCCAGCTTTATTTTGCAGACAAAGAAAGAAAGAACACATTCCTAAATTTTAGAGACTGGTTTAATGGGGACACAGCTGTTCACGAAGCTTTAAAGAAATATCAAGACGAAGCTTATGCGTCTTTGAAAAGAGAATTTGAAAACTTCCACACATTCTACAGAAGCTCTGGACAATTCACCATCCAAGACTTTGAACGAGAATTTAACAACATTCGTAACCACGTAGATCTAGTGATCGTTGACCATTTAAATTTCTTTGACTCGCATTCTGACAAGCTTACAGAAAACAAAGCCACAGAAGAAATTGTAAAGCGAACCCGTGACTGCGTGCTGCTTCACAAAATACCCGTTGTGCTTTTGTCACATGTTCGTAAGGCTGACGAAATGAAGCTCATCGAGAGCATGGAAGACATTCACGGAACATCAAACATTTTTAAAATAGCAACTAAAGTGCTCATCACCGCAAAAGATTTTTCTAAGGACACAGAAAACGGACTCATCTACCATTCCCTATTTAGGGCCAACAAAGACCGTTATGGAGATGTGGCAGACCGTTATGTGTTTCGTTGTGGGTTTAACATTCAAACCAAGGAATACGAGAAAAGCTATCAAGTGGGGACAATACAAAAAGAGAAGAACAAAGAATTCTTTGAGCCCATTGTTGAAAGAGGGCGAATACCTAAATTTGCAAAACGAGCAACGGCAGGCCTCATTTAAGAGGCCCACCATCTAGAACTAATTATGTATCAAGAGCTGCAAGAATGGCGTCAATCTTAGCGTAGACAGCGTTCAAAGCACTCTGAACACCAGCCAAAGGAGCTGCGTTAGAGCCCATGCCATCAACACCAACAAGAGTGGGAGCTGTGCCAAGAACTGCAACACTACCAATAGTGGTGACAGGACCTAATACCCATGCGCTACCGTTCCAAGAGGCAATAGAGCCAAGACTTGCAACAATGATGCGATCTCCACTGTTACCTTGTGCTGGCAAATCGCCATAAGCCAATACTGCGCGTAATGATTCTGAACCTGAAATTAAAGACATTATTTGTTTCCCTCCTATAGGATGTGGGAACAATTATACAGGGAAAAAAATAAATGACAAAACAGGAAAAAACCTTAGAAATGCGCCTTCAACTCTTTCAACACAAAATGTTTTCGTTGGCTGAAGAATTAGAAAAAGAAATCTTGAACAAAGGCTATTCAAGAAAATACTACGCCTATTTTGTGCGTCGCCTTAGAGAACAAATAAAAGAGGCTCAAAAAGAAATGGCTGGGCTTGAATATATAGACGTTGTTGAATAAGAAGAACAAGTCCTATCTGTCATCCACCCGCTAAAGGATTCCCCCACATATAGGACTAGGGGCCCCGGTCATAGTGACTAGGGGCCTTGTTTTTTTAATTAATATTTACCTTTGGAAGCGCCAGCAGGCTTAGATGCGCCAGTAGCTTTAATTTTTTTTCCAGCTTTTTTCTTCATAAGACATCTCCTTTCTTATGTGATAGCTTTGATACTACCATGAAAAATTGGAAAAATAATTTAAATTCCACTCTTCGTACCCTTCCAGGCTTTGGCAAAAAAGAGCTACTAAATCTAAGCCAAGAGGAATGGGAAAAGAAATTTAAATTCCAGTGGGTGATACACGCCGCTCGCAAAGACCACAACCAATGCTGGGAAATGTTTAAATTGCGTTGGGAAAAGGAAGGGCTCATCAATGGCCGCTCAGACAGAGAGCTTCTTCTAGACTACCAAAATCTTTTGCTTAAGCTAAAACTATTAGAGGCCCCTGCACTATCTGCCACACAACTGGCTCAAGGACCTCAACTAGCAGCAGGACCTAAGCTAGCAACATTAGACTAAACGACCAAAAATATTTTCCACTACATGGGCTCTTTTTTCTTTGGCTTCTTGTTCTGTGGAACAATTACACGAATGTCTTTTGCCTTGTAGATCTTTCCATCTCACCACCCATCTACCGTTGTTGAAATAATATCCTTTGGCTTTAAGAGCTTTTCTATGTCTTAAACTCATCCATCTTAACGATCCAATTCTCCAAGAACCGTTTAAAGAAACAATCTCAGGCCATATACGTTTGCCTTTTAAATCCCCACCATTGTTGATTGCCATCTGAAATTCATCTCTTGTATTCTCAGCCCAGCTTTTAAACTCTTCCAAAGAAAAAATCACCTTACGCCTTTTCTTCAACTCTATGTACCTATTCTCCAACCAACTACTCATAATTCTTATTATGGCACATATACCCCGGAATTGTGAAACATATACCCCTGTTTTGTGTCACATATACACTAATTATCCCTTTTTCTTCTTATAAAATACTCCACTAGGGAGGGTGGTGGTGGGTTGTTTATGGGGATGGATAAGGGATGGCAGCCCCCCCAACGCCTACCCTGGGCCACCTGAGCAACTACCCACAAGGCCCGCAAGGGATTGATATCAAAGGGGTATTGGCCCTGAAGGGCTTGGGGGGACCCACCCCAACAGGGCCCCTATTCATACACCCCCCTCGGGATGGGGTAGGGGGGTTGGGGCTCCACCCCAGGCCCCTACAGGAAACAGTACCTTATTAATGGATCGTTTGTCTGCGTAGTCCCAGCCCTCTTTATCCCCTTGCGTTGTATTTAGTGTTAATTGATTGGTTAAATAGGCGCATTGCTGCGTAGTTTATTGAGCTTTAGGCCCATGTTGTCACGTCTAGCCCTGTTTAAATGCCAAGAGAGCCTATATTTTTGATGGGTTTTAGATTGTTGTTTTGAGACAACGAGAGAATGTGATTATTTTAAATAAACGTGTTGACATGATAGTAATGTGTATGCAATAGATAGTTAAAGCGCACATATACGCATGCGATACGTAAAGGAGATATGTAAATGAATCATTATGAAGCCAAGAAACAGGCACGAATTGAACGAATGAGAGCTAGAGCCATTAAGCTTGACGCCGTGGCCGATGCAAACTCAATGAGTATCTTCCGAGAAGAAAAATCGGGCATTCCTTTAGGCCAGCCTATCCTCATCGGACACCACTCAGAACGCCGTCACCGCAGACATTTAGAACGTCTTGAGGCACGTTTAAAACGTGGTTTTGAAGCCCATGACAAAGCCCGAAGCCTTAAAGAACGTGCGGACTCGGCAGAATCACGCAAAGCCATTGATTCGGATAATCCAGAGGCTTTAAAGCTCTTGAGCGACAAGATAGCCAAGATGGAAAGCAACTTAGACCGCGATAAAAACCTTAACAAGCTGGTGCGAAAATTCAAGACCGTTGAGGCGTTGAGCGCGGCCATTGCTGAAAAGTTCCCCAAAATTAAAGACCCCAGACATGTTGCTGAGGAGCTGTTGACTCCAGACTTTGCAGGTCGCGTGGGCTTGCCAGCGTTTCACTTCGTCAATCGTGGGGCTGAGATTCGTCGTCTTAAAAAGCGCCTAGAAGTTCAAAAACTCATAGAAAGCCCTTTTGAAGCTTTTGAAATTAATGGCGTAAGGGTTGATCTCGTTGAAGGTCAAATTCAGCTCGATTTCCCAGAAAAGCCCAAAGACGAGACTAGAAACAAGCTTAAACGTTCACCTTTAGCCTTGAAGTGGTCTAATTATTCAAAGAAATGGGTGAGAAAACACACAGCTACAACGTGCGGAAGATATTTTCAGCAAGAATTACGTGCAGTATTGGAGACTTGGAAATGAGCAAACATACACCAGGACCTTGGCATAATGAGCAAGGTTTCATTGTGGCCAATAACAAAGTTGTGGGCCAAGCCATGATGCCATCCAAAGATTCGTCCGTTACGAATCTTTATAGCGCAAAAAAAGCCGAGGAAATGGAAGCCAACGCCGCTCGCATAGTCGAGTGCGTAAACGCGTGCGAGGGAATTGAGAATCCGGCGGATTTTGTTGAGATCGTCAAACAAGCATTACAAGAGGCTTATGATTATATCGACCTAGACATAACGCCTGAAGGCAAACTACCCGAAGATGCCACGCGAGCAATTCGCCTCATTATGACAGCAAGACGCGCTATGGGGGTAAAATGACCGACTCAAAAGGACGCAAAGTGTTCGACGCTGAATCAGAGAGCTTGGGAGTTGATAGCTATTTCACTAAAGCATATTACGAGGACGGCTCTCTTGTCCCTCACAACGAGCTTGATTATCTTACAGACACCTATCCCGATGTTTTAAGCGAGAATGCTTTGCATCACGCCATTATGGGCGCTGAAGCCTATTTTGAGGGGGATAGATAATGTCGCATTTATACAAAAGCTGCAAAGTTGATAGGCATAAGTACAGAGTACCTAGGCCAAAACGAAATATGCAAATTTCAGCGGATATGAGCGCATCAATTGTTGAGCACAAAGGCCGATGGATTGTGGCCTTTACTCATGGATGGGAACGTCATTTTCAAAGCTGTAACCGATTAAATAGGTCGGACGCTCTTAAGATGATTTCTTTCCTTTGTGATTACATAAACTTAGTTAAGCCTATCGAGACAACAGTTTTGAACAAAAGCATCAGAGCAAAAACCAACGGAATGATTAGAGACGCTGAAGCTTTAACGGCAATAGCCATGAAAAGGGAATTGGGATGAATCTCAAAGCATTGCTTGCCTCTCATGACTATTACCATGCGTATTCAGATAGCCATGCAGCGTGGGAAAAGGGCAATAACGAAAAGAAAGCTATTCTTGCATTGGTTAAAACGCTTGATGACGCTTTGCTCGTTATTGAGGCCTTTGCAGAAAGAGGCATTTTGATAAGCCATGTCCCACAAATTCGTTCACTTTTAGACAAAGAAAAGGAAGTTGTTTCATGAATATTTCAGCCCATCCCATCAACACATTAGAATTTGACGACAAAGCAACACACGTTTTTGTCATGAACCCTCAGCCTAAGCCCAACGAGGCCTTGAAACAGGCTGAATTGATTAATGCTTTTTTGAATGAATTTCGCTTTAAAGACGCGTTTGCAGTGAAGCAGTTTGCTTTGAAGCTTAGAGAATTCGGAAAAGCCTTAGACGCTCATGAATTGTCGGACTTAGATGACAACGGAGAGCTAATCATTCAATCAGCCCAAGACCTTTACGAGTCTCTAAGAGACCTGGGAGTGGGCCTATGAGCGACACAATTCTACCTACAGGCAAAGATTTGACTCTAAAAGAAGGCGTTTTTGCGCTTGGCGTGTACGCATACAACGGCAAAAGATTCTATTCCGAGGACGCCTCATTGTGGGGCATAAGTGACGCAGCTAAAGAATGGGCTAAATGCCGTTTTTCTAAACTCGAATCACAAGTCGAAAAATTCACATTTCAAGTGTACGCAGCTAAAGAAGCTTATGCGTTGGCTTTGAAACTTAGAAAAGCAGCCATTGAAGCGGCCTATTCACAGGCTACAAGCTTACGGGATCAGCCGCTAACAGACGAAGAAAAGAACACACTCATTAAAGATCTTTGTGATGAGTTAAGCCGCCTATATGAGGAATTTAAGCATGTCTGAAATTATTGAAGGAATGCCCGAGGCTGATTATAGAGCCCGACCCGAGCTTAACGCCTCTCGATTGGCTTTAATGGATGATTGTCCTAGGACGTTCTTTGTCAACGAAAGCCTACAAACAGACGCTATGGCCGTTGGTGTGGCGCTTCACCAGGCTTTATTAGAACCTGCGCGTTTTAAAGAATGTTACGTTGTGGAGCCTTCTATGGTTCATGCGTTCATTCGTGACGACAAGGGCAAGAAAACGTCTGAAAAGGCTTGGCAGCCGGTTAATCGTCGTATGCCCGAGCATAGAGAGCTTTTGGACGCTTGGGGCAAAGAGCAAGAGGCCAAGGGTAGCATTGTTTTAAAGCCCGAGGACATGGAAAACCTAACAGGCATGATCAACTCAATTGCCTATGAAATGGCCAATCCACCACCAGACGTTAACAACATTCCCTATCCCACGCTGAAAGAGCTTCTTTCGAGCACACGTCGTGAAGTGAGTGGGTTTAAGAAGTACAGAGGCTTTGACTTAAAAGCTCGTGCCGACATTCTTTGTGACACTGTTTTAGGTGTCACCGTTGTTGACATCAAAAAGACTCAAAGAGCTAAGGCTAGTGCTTTTCAGCGTCAAGTTTGGGACCTGCTTTATGACATGAAAGCCGCTTTTTACAAAGAAGTGTTTAATGCAGACGCTTTTATTTGGGTGGCCGTCGAAGAACAAGCCCCACATGGCGTTGGTATTTATGATGCTGAGCTGTACCTAGAATCAGGCAAACACAAGATGGATAGATTTTTAGATCAATTAGCAGTTTGCCAACGTGATAACTATTGGCCTAGCTACACAAGAGGAATTGAAAAACTTCAGCCATCGGATTGGCAAATGAAGCTTATGGAAGGAATTGCAAGATGAGCCACATTAACGAACTAGGAATTTTTAAAGTGAAATTTAACGGAATCAATGTAAAAGAGGCCTCTGGAAGATCTAAAGGCTCTACATACTTAGAGTTTAAGGATTACCAGGGACGCACAACATCCTCTAGATTAGGCAATCCTTTGAATAAAAGCGATTTCTACCGCATCTCTGAGCTTCTTAAGTCTTTGGGCGTTGATGTAAAAGCCGTTGATCTAGAACCACATGGACAAGCTGTAATTTTTGAACGTTTAAAAGCCTACATTGGCCAAGAACTTCTTATCACCAACGTTCCAGCCGAACACAGCGGTAAGGTGTATTGGAACGCAGAAAGCTTTATCAACAAACGCTTTGAAATCAACATGGGGGTGACAAGTGGCTCTACTGGTAGTTTTAGTGGTGGCTCTGGTCCTCTTCCTTTTTAAGTTTCGCCCTTTTGTTCCTGAAATAGGAATGAGTGTTAAGGGATGGATTGTATTAGATGTACATGGAGACATGGTGGCTTTGTATAAAAAAAGTCAAGTGGCTTATGTGCCTCGTCAGCTTCTTAAAAGGAGCGGATGGAAAGGAATGCCAAAATGAAAGATGAAAACAAGAACAAAGTGCTAGAACTTAGAAAGAAGGGAATGTCTGTTGGTGACATTAGAGCACGGACACATCTTTCTTATGAGCGAATTAATGAAATCTTGAGCGAAGCCAACATGAAAGGCCCAAGATTTTTAACTGATTCAAAGAAAAAGCCGGGCAAGTATGCCCATTTAAAATAGAGGAAATCAAAATGCTAGACATGATCAAAGCATGGACTGTTCTTGGAGCAGTATTGGGTGTGGCCTGGTGGTTTTTTAGAGAGGGTGACGGTGATTTATGAAGATTGAAGTTGGAAAAAAATACCGTATGAGAAGTTACATCAATGATTACCTATACGTTCAAATTTTAGGAAAAGTAAAAGACATATTGCCAAAAGACAATTCGGAAGAATTTTATGGAGTAATTGTTTTCAGGTCTTCAATTACAGGAACGCCTTCCTTTGATCCAAGCATACTTTCTTGGGGAGAAGATGGGTCTTGGGATGGGATGTTTCCACAAGATTCAAATTCACTTGTTTACGAGGTGGGAAAAGAATGACCTGCTGCGAGCATCCTACACATAAAGAAAACATGGGCCTTGTAAGATGTCTTTGGTGCATGAAAATAATTAAGGTTTTGTTTTGAGGAAAAGAAATGATTTTATCCGAAAGAGAAAAAAGAGAAGACATTTTGTTCTTAGACACTGTTCAAAAGTACAAAGGACAAGGTGATGTAATGCAATTAATGCAGATTATTATGGATAAGTTTAAGTTCGGGTACGGTGGCTATAATGGATATTTTCAAGACGTAAGCGAGCTTTTTGATGAAATCCAACAATGGATAGATCAGGAGAGGCTATGAACCCGCTAACACTTAAACAACTAACAACAGCATATGGATTATTTTACAGAGCCTTTGATCGAATGATGCACGCTCGTTGGAAATTGGATAACAGATTAAGAAATGACTCCAATAGGGAAGAGTTAAATGAGATTTTAAATCATCTTTGGGAAGCAAAAGAACTCATGCGAGAAGTTGTCGAACCTAAGCTCGGGGAGCTTTATAGGGAGAGTATTGAAAAATGAGCGATCTAAAACTTGAAGAGATCGACAGCTGTATAGAAGCAATTGAAAAGGAAGGAACCAGCTCGTTTCGCATAGTGGGGACACAGGAGCTGAAAGATCTGCTTCTACAAATCCGCAAGAGCTTGGAGCAGCCTAAGCCGTGGCCTACTCGTGAGGAGTTTATTAAGTGGTATGAAGACCAACCAGGGATCATGAATCCAAAACCCGAAAAGATCTACGACTACCTAACCGCTTTTGCTGCGCCTAGGGGCTTTGTTGTGTTGCCAAGCGAAGAAGAATCGCGGCGAGAGTTTTGGAATCGACACAAAGATTTAAGAACCTGGAATAACTGTGACAAATGGCTTCGCTCCCAATCCCGCGTCATATGCTCGGAGCAGTGGGAGAAGATCAAGGCATATCTATTATCATTGCAGGGTATGGCTCTTGGCGCACCAGATTTAACCATTCCACAAAATATACTTCCAAACATTAACTTAGTTCTATCAATCATGGAGCAGGTAGAAAAAGGAAATAAGTCATGACATGGGTAGAAGATGAAAACGGAAACAAGTGCTCGGTTGAATATTTTGGCAGCATAGAAGCGGCTCAAAGGGCACTCGATTCTTTAGTAGATTGTAAAAACTGCATTAACTGCTCGTACTGCTCGGGCTGCTCGTACTGCTCGTACTGCTCGGGCTGCTCGTACTGCTCGCGCTGCTCGTACTGCTCGTACTGCTCGCGCTGCTTGTATTGCTCGGGCTGCTCGTACTGCTCGGGCTGCTCGTACTGCTCGGGCTTGAAGAATCAAAAGACTTTAGATAGTCCTGAGCCTACAATTCCAAAAATCGAAAATATACATACAAAAGTTTTGGAAGCAGTCTCACAGCCAAAGGCTCTAAATATGCAAACTTGGCACACTTGCGAAACTACGCACTGCCGCGCTGGTTGGGTTGTGACTCTCGCAGGGAAGGAAGGAAAAGAACTTGAATCATTTTTCAATACAGAGCTTGCAGCGATGCTGATCTATCGCGAAAGCTCTCCGCACAAAGTAAGCCCCGCACAATTTTACAAAAACAATGAGGAAGCTATGAAAGACATCAAACGTATGGCGGCTTTGGAGCAAGTAGAAGGGGGTCGGGGATGAGAACAAAATACTACCTATCGGTCGAGCAAAGAAAGACGCTCATTACTTCCCTTTATGCAACTAAAGGAAACTACGAGAAGGCAATGAAAGAACACGTCGACAGTAAGGGTGTTGGCCAGGTGTCTGAAATACTAGAGCAAGCCATTCAAGAAGTGGACGAGCTTATAAGGCTGTTTAAGATTGAGGAGAGTGAATTGTGAGCAGTAGTTTAATTTGGGAGCCAGCCAACAGTAAAAAACCTTCTTTAGATTCATCTGTAAAGATGAGCATGAGAAAGCTCTATGGTGAGCCAGTTGACTGCGTTTTAAGTGAAAAAGACCTTTCTTTTTTAAGAGGTGCATTGGCCGCAGGAGCAGATATACAAAAGGTCATTGATCTAATTATGGAGCATGGTTACGTGAAGTTTCGAGAGGAGTATTGAATGACCACGCCAACACAGAAGCACTTGGAGATTGCTAAGAACGCTTTAAAAGAAATCTACAAGAACAATGACTGGGAAGATTTGAAGTATGGACAGAATGAATGCGCCGATAAAGACGCTGAAATAATTGCTAAGCATTTTGCAGGAGCCAAAGCCTTCGGACGTGCTCAGTCCGACGCACAGGTGCTCGTGAATGTTTTGGAGGCAAAGACAAAGCGGAGCAACTACCAGTGGTCAAGTGGGCCCGATTACAATGCTCATGATTTTAAGAACGAAGGCTCGTTAGAGTGCGCCAGCGAGGTGCTCAAAGCGTGGAAGGAGAGGCAGGGAGTATGAAAATAGTAGACATGGATTACAGAGCCGGAGCATCCAACCAAAAGGCAGCTTTTACGAATACCATAATTGATTCTTTTTGGGCGAGGCTAGACATTGAAACATGCAGAAAACTTCAGGACAATGGGGGATACTACGCTATAAATGCAGCCATTGGTAAGGCTATAGACAATCATATTTGTGTTTTATCTGTTCAAGTTGAGCACACTCACAAACACATAGCCAACCTACCTAAGGTAGATATAGAGCATGAAACAAAACACAGAATGGCCTCGTTTCTATCAAAAAAGTTGATGGAAAATGATGGGGTTTTAGTTAACAGGCTTCGAGACTACATTCTTGAAAGAGAAATTTACTCGTGCGAGATTCCGATTATTTCCGCGACAAACCAGAAGAACAAAGTCGAAGCAGTCTGCCGACACAACAACCCAGAGCCCATGACATGCAAGGAGTGAAAACATGATTAAAGAATTAGTTGCTCGATGGGAGCAAAACAAACCACAAATCAGAAAAAGCTTTGAAGTAAAGCACCCCAAAGATTACAAAGACCTTGTAAAAACCGTAGTTGAAAACATCACCTCTAAAGAATACGGAGAATTATCTTTAGATCCAGAAAGGATTCATCAAATTGATGATGGTGATTATCAAGGAACCCTTGTTTTTGTGATCGCAGAAAAAGGTTATCAACCAAGCAAATATTATTCAGTACTTGTTGATTACGGATCTTGCTCTGCATGTGACTCATTGCAATCAATTAGAGATTATTCCGATGGGCCACCAACAAAAAACCAAGTTGATGAATACATGACCCTGGCTCTGCATATTGTTCAAAAGCTTAAATTTATAGGTGAGTGAATGAAAACGCTACACGACTACTACAACTTCTTTGTGTGGAAGGATAGGCAAGAATGAAACGACCATTTCCAAAATGGATAAAAAACAAAGAATTAGTTCCTCCCGAAAATGGTTGGGAAGAAAGAACTTGGTATATTTGCTCCGTAAAATACAATAGCGCAAATCCACGGCACAAAACTCTTTTCTACACGGGTTTTCTGGACACAGAAGGGGACCCCGCAGGATATAACGGTTTAGTCCCATTAAATGGTCCGGATAGAGAAAATTTACCTGCACAGTGGCACGAAGTTCTTAGCCTTGTTGCTGTTAAAAAACTCTGTGATTCTGAAGGAAAAGCTGAAAATTAATTCTTAGTGTCTTCCATTTCTACAACAACGGCTTCATTGACACTTTTAAGCTCGTATCTAAGCTCCTCGTATTCTCCCATTTCTAGAAAGAACTTCTCAATAAATCCAAGCAGCTCTCTCACTTCATCAGATGGCTCCATACACACTGTAAGTTCAATGGTGGCTGTTTTAAACATCTTTGTATTGCCTTTGCCAAAGGACTTAGCCTGTTCGATTTGCTCTTTAGTCAAAGGTTGGTTGGACATATGTTTTAGTGTAGCATCTTTTCATGCCGTTAAAAAAAGGATCTTTAAAGAAAACAATTCAATCTAACATTCGCAAAGAAATTAAAGCTGGAAAACCACAAAAACAGGCTGTTGCTATTGCTTATAGCGTTGCAGGAAAAAGCAAAAAAAAGAAATGAAATACGTCAATCCTGAAGTGAGCTGCGTGGCTACAGGAAAGCGTGGGGTGGACTACCATCACATTTATTCCCGTAAGTCCGGCGGCCCAGATGAAGACTGGAACCTAATTCCCATCAACCACCTCATTCATGTTGAATGGCATTTAAAAGGAACAAGCTATATGGTGGACAAATACACAGGCATTAGAGCTTGGATGAAAAAGCATGGCTGGTACTTTGAGCCTGTAATGCTAAAGTGGCGTCATGATTAAACCACCTAAAGTGTATGCAATTTGGCTTATTAGACTTGAGAAAGCCACCAAAGCTTGGCGCGTTCAGGCTGCCAATAATCAGTTGTTTATTGCCAAAGCCGTTGAAATAAATGTACCTTCTTGCACAGTAATAGACGACAACTACTCCTACATAAGAGCTGAGGGGTGGCTTCAAATGAAAAACGAAAGAGCGATCATTAATGGCAAGGAAAAAAAAGACCAAAAAGAAAAAGATCTATAACCTAAACAGACGCATCAGAGAAGCCCTACGAAAGGTGTGGTACTACTCTCCAATGAGAAGAGAAGCTAAGAAGGCAGCAATGGTGGAAGGAAAGCTCTATTTCTGCGTTGGCTGTAAGAAAGTGTGTGAGAAAATACAAATAGACCACATAGTTCCTTGTGGCTCTATAGAGGATTTAAACGGGTTTAAAGAGCGTTTGTTTTGTTCTGCTCAAGGCCTTCGAGCGCTATGTGCTGCATGCCATCGTCGTGTAACAAACGAGGCGAGGGCAAAGAAGGAACACTGAATCCTTTACGATTAAGCCCATTCACATAGTTGATTAGATCGGCATAGTGAGGGGTTGAAACACACACATAAGATTCTTGAAACAATTCTTGTGCTGGTTTGTCGTATTCACGAGCTGATTCTGGAAGCCAACTAAGACAATATCCAAAGCTTTTCTCTAGGCTCTCATCAAATATCAAGCCACAAAAATCAATGTCGGGAGTCTTTGGTTTACAGCTACTCAGACTTAGGACGGCTAATGCCAACAAGCTTCTTAAAAGCATCTTTCTTCTCCTGAATGCCTGTTGCATTCTTGAATTCTTGAGCTGCCTCTTCCACTTTCTCAGCATCTTTCCATTGTTTAAAGGCCACAAGAGCCCATTGGAAAAGGCGCTCTAGCACCTTCATTGCTAAAGCCACTAAGAACGCCTGCATTTAATTAAGCCTCTTCAATTTCTTTGACAATCTTGTCAATCAAAGCATCATCAATTCCACCGGGAATCTTTGCTTTCAATTTTTCAAGAGCAGGCTTAACAAGTTTAAGGGCAGCCTTCTTTGCGTCCACTTCAAGGACAAGCTTTCCACCTTCAAACTTAACGTCAACGTATTGGGTGTCTAGAATTTCGCTCATGTATATTCTCCTTTGCTATATTTTATAGGCTTTCACGCAATCCACAAGAGCATTCATCCACTCTGATTTGTGTGTTAAGAATAATTTACAGTCGTTAATGTTAGATCCAAAGAACGGCTCAAGAAGGCATGACGCCACCTTGACAGCCTTCAGGTTACGATGCCCTCTATCTGCATCGCTTACTAGCTTTAGCCCTCTATCTCTAATGCCTGGCAATGATTTGACGCTTGCCTTATGAACGGCTTCTGCAAAGGCCTTATCTTGATCATAAAGGGTTTCTAGACCATGGGCTTTGGTATCAAGTGAAGAATTAAAATGTAGCTCTAAAGCCACACCCTCTTTCCCACACCATAAATTGACAAGCTCTCCCACCTTTTCAATTGAGATGCCATTGCGTAAAAATACTTGAGCGTCTAGTCCCGCGTCTTTAGCCACCTTCCAAAGACTAAGAGCCACTTCGTACCAAAAGTCATATTCATGCTTATTGAGGTGCCCTGAAAAGGCCCCTTTTTTTTCTTCCTCGTGACCAACAATAATGGCTAGTTTTTTCATATCATCCAATCAAACTCTGAATGTAAGCGCCGTATCTAAGCATAAGCCCCATGAATTGAGGGCCGCTTAGAGTTAGCTTTTCGTCGTTGTAATCCCAAACATCTACATCTGATTCTACAGTTTTTAATCCGGCTGAAATTGCTAGGTTGTTCAACACAACGGCTGACGTGAATCTAGCCTGAGCCTCATTGGTGGTCTTCCATCTTCTGCCTGTAACCTCATCAAACCATCCTTCTAAAAGCTTGGCTTGAAGGTCAAACACTTCAACCTCTAAAGGAGGTTGTGCCGCAAGCCATGTTTCTAGCTCCTGTTTTGTCATAAGCTCATAAGGTAAGCCAGGATGAGGAGCATCATCAGATAGCTCCAAGCAATTTGCTCTAGTGAATTGATCCGGATTTTTATGCACGTATAGTTTCATACCTACCTCGGAGTTGTGAACGTTTGAGAAACGTAGAAATAGTCAAGTTGGAATGTTCTAGCTGTTGTTCCAACTGATTTAAATATACCAAATAATGGTCCACAAAGGTTAGAGCTTGTGTCTGGAATGTTTGTTGTGGTTGTTCCAACGCTCACGCCATCAATAAAAAATTCTACTGATGTTGCCGCTGCGTTGATGACATATCCAAGCCTTACCCAGGTGCCTGCGCTTACAACAACACTTGTGCTCGTAATAGTTCTAGATGCTGCTTTAGCTGTGGCTATTCTCCAATTGTCCGAAGATGTTCTTTCATAGACAAAATAAACGCCGTCGGTGTTAATAATACCCGTGTTAAGGTCTCCGATGCCGATATGGATAACAAACTCTTCCGATCCGGTTGAAAGTGTTGGTACGTTAACTAAAGCTTCAAAAGTAATAACTCCACCGCTAGGAAATGTTGTCAATGCTCCAAGCGATAAGTTAGCTCGTCCTGTTGCTGTAGTGCCTGTTGTGACTTGACCAATGCCCGGCCTATTGGCAGCAGTGGTTGCAACCTGCGCATACGTTGCACCTGTTCCGCTCGTTGTAGATGTCCAAGGGCTTACGGTTGAAACCGTTGATCCAAGGAAATCATCCATAAACATAAAGCCAGTGTTTCTATTTATTCCACTAACGGCAGATACGGCAGAATCAACGTAAGCCGTCGTGGCAATCTTTGTGCTGTTGTCGTTTGCTGTAGCGGTAGGCGCTGTTGGTGTTCCCGTCAAAGCAGGAGATGCGAGGGGAGCTTTTAAATCCAAAGCCGTTTGAGTGGCTGTAGATATTGGTTTGTCTGCATCGGACGTATTATCTACGTTACCAAGACCTACATCTGATTTAGTAAGAGCCAAATCTGTTTTAAATTGAGCGGGAGTTCTATTGGTCCAAGCGCCTGATTTACGTTGCAAAATATCATCGTTTGACGGTGAAAGAGCTGCAATATCAGTCAAATCAGAATCTAGTGGTTGTTTGTTATCCAATGCAGTTTGCGTTGCCGTTGATATAGGCTTATTGGCGTCCGATGTGTTGTCTACGTTACCAAGACCTACGGCTGCCTTATCCAGTGTTTGGAACGTCTTATCACCGCGATAATATTGAGATGTTGTGCCGGCTGTAATGGTAGGTTCCTTAGTAGCAAGACCCGTATCTACATAGGAAGTTGTTGCAATCTTTGTAGAATTGTCAGCCTGTGTTTGAGTTGGCGCTGTGGGGTTTCCGGTCAAAGCAGGAGACCCAGCCAATACAACCGAGCCCGTACCCGTTGTAGAGGCGGCACTTAATACGCCAGAACTAAGAGATGCGATGCCTGAAATGGACGCAGCCTTCAGAAGCTTTCCTGTTGTACTGTCAAAAAGAGCTACCTGAGAGTCTACAGAAGAAGCAGGACCTACAACATCCCCCGTTCCCCCTGCGGTTGCTGCAATAGTGATGCTATCTGTAGCAGGCGTTAGAGTGATATTAGTGCCAGCAATTAGCTTCTTAAGCTTACCTGTTGAGGCGTTTCCTATAACAGATTCACCAGACCCAGTGTCATTAAGCGTTGCTGATTTTGTCCCCAGGCCAGTGTCCACGTAAGCCGTTGTTGCTAACTGCGTAGAGTTGTTTCCTTGAGATGCAGTGGGAGCAGTGGGTGTACCTGTAAGCGCAGGAGAAGCGGCTTTAACAACGTTTCCGGTACCAGTTGTTGCCGTTGTACTTAACACACCAGAACTTAATTCAGCCACTCCAGATCCAGAAGCAGCTTTTAAAAGCTTTCCTGTTGTACCGTTAAAAAGCGCTACTTGGGAATCGACAGAACTTGCAGGGCCAACAACGTCGCCAGTGCCAGATACAGATATCCATGTTGTATCGTAGTTTGTATTTGAGGCTTTAGCTAACACTTGCCCTGTAGAGCCGCCAACCGCTACGCCTTGTCCGGGCGCACCTGTAGCGCCTGTTGGTCCCTGAATACCCTGTTGCCCAGGAGTGGAAATTTCAATAATCTCAGGAATGCCTAAATCTGTTACGGTAACGTTTATTATGTTTTTGCTTACTGAAACAGATATATCGCTCACGTGGTCACCTCAGGAACGACTAAACAAACACCTTGAAACAATCTTGTTACAAATCCACTTGGATTCTCAATTTCCAAGTCGTAATAAAATCTGATTGGAGTGAAGCTAGAGCCCGATGCATCTATAGCAGCCGTGTCATCAGCACTCATGGACCACAAGATTTTTCCTGCTGCTGCATCTACAACCGACACAGTAAAAGCATACCCAGTTAAATCATCTACATTTTTCTTAATACTAGATCTACAAACGTACCCAGTAAGGTTAATTGCCACCTGGTTCTCGTCTTTTAAAAAAACTTCTTTTTCAAACGTTGCGCCTTTTTCGATAGTGATCTGAAGGTTTGCTGCACTCATCCTATTTTCTCCTCAAGACTTTCAATTCTTCTTCCGTGGTCCTTTTCCATAAAGTCCTGCCGTAGGATTGTAAGGGCTACAGCTTCGTTTAGTTTCTGAACAGACTCTCTCAAAAGACGAAGCTCATAGACGAGATATCCAGACAATCCACATGCAAAAAACCCAAGTATTGTGTCTTTAGCTTCGTTCCAGGTCATGTCCTACCTCAATCCATGGCACTGAAGCGTTGCCGTAGCGTTGGCGGAAACTCCTGTATTGGCTACGGTTCCGCTAAATACAACTGTCGTTGTTGTCGGAGCAGATTCAATTTTAACCATGTTGTCGTTGCCTGAACCCGCTGAGTTTACAGCCGTGCAGTTTGGAGCCGCTGAAAAGATATTGCTGTTGATTGAACAAGTACAAGTGCCTGAAGATCTTACGCAGCTAGTTAACCAGTCTACCGCGTTTACTGGACCAATCTCGTTTGTAATAGCGCATGTAGATCCGTTGTTGGCAACAATTGCGCTTACCATGATTGGGCTTGGATCAATAAAGACAGGCAAAAGCTTAAGCTCTGTAGGAGCCGTAGCCCACGTGCCAGCCGTTGTTTCAGAGATGGTGATACGTCCAATAAGCTGGTATGGCTTTGTAGTTTGAGCAGCCACAGAATACATTGTCGTTCTGCTATCAGCGCCGCCAGCGCCACCTTCTGCCGTGGTCGAAGCCCATCCGCTAGGCCCAAACTGCGGGCTGGTGACAGCACCAAGTACCACGCCAGATCCAGAATCAATAGCGTAAATGTAGATATACTGTGTGTATCCGTTGTCATGTCCAAGAGTGGACCCGCTTGAAATAGTTAAGCTTAAAGAGCTTGTGATACTTCTTTGGTTGTATTGACCGTTTGTAAGCGAACTATCTCCAAAACCAATGTAACAAGGGCTAGAAGTAGAACAGTCTGAGTTTGCGCTGTTCTTAAGAGCAATCGTCAAAGCGTTTGAAGCTACTGTGGCATTCAAAGATACGTTTGTAATTTGGTTTGAGCTAGATGGAGGCCCAGACCAACTCATAACTCCCGCCGTTGTAGATGATAGTGTTTGCCCTCCTAGAGTAGGTACAGCTGTAGGCAAATCGTATACAGAGTTACCTGCAAGCGTTGGAGCGCGTAGAGTGATGTTGTTTGTTCCTGCTCCTGGGTCCTCAAGAATTAAGCTAGTCTTACTTTCCAAAGCCCCTTCAAAAACAGCTTGTGAACCACCACCGGCACCAAATGTCGCAATGTCAGTTCCACTGTTTGCTTCAAACAAAAGACCAGCAGACGTAGTTGCTTCAATGTTTGGTGTAGCAACGCGAGTTGTGCCAATGATCTCGTCAAAAGTAACATCGCTTGTTGTTGCAATATCTTGAGGCAAAGATAAAGTGACGTTGCCGCCAATAACTCTAGCTGTACCGCCTGAAACGCTAACTTGGTTTGCAGTTCCAAGAATGTCAGAAAGGCTTGTAACACCAGTACCGCCGTTACCTACAGGCAATGTTCCGCTTACCTCCGAGCCCAAAGCAACGGTAGCACCACCGCTTAAAGCCGTTCCGTTTGAACGAACTAAGCCGCTTACGATAGAAGTGGTTCCAGTTCCTCCGTTTCCAAATGGAAGCGTTCCTGTCACTTCAGAAGTAAGGTTTACAGCAGAACTTGAGAACACACCACCACTTGATATATGAGCAATTCCAGCACCAAGGTTGGATGCAGTGAGGCCGTTAAACGTTCCACTTCCTGTAGTTGTTACGTTTTGAGAACCAAAGTTTGGACTAATCTTTGTTCCTGCAATTGCTGCTGCTGCATCAACGTCGGCGTTAATGATCAAAGACGAGCTTAAAAGACCACCAGAATCTACGTGACAAACACCTGTATTAAGATTTGATAATGTTAAATCGCCGCTAATCAGCATTCCAGTCGCGGGATCATAGGTAAAGCCTGGGTTGTCTTGTGCTAAAGTTTCATCAGGATTGACAAACAAAACTGAATATTGATCACCACCTATTACAGGACCACCAATAGTTGGGCTGCTTCCAACACCACTTCCGCTGGAAATAAATGAAGCGTGAATAGTTGAACTAAGAAGAGCTAAAAAAAATAAATGCTTTTTCATAATCACCACGCAGATAATGTTGCAGTTACAGAACCAGCACTGTCTAATTTTATATACACGTATTCATAGTCAACCGCTTTGCCAAACCTTAAAGGCTCGTAAACAAGCTGATATCCAGGAGGAACAATTATGCTGTCAACAGAACAGCCAGAAGAATTACCAAAACAAACATATACAGTTCTTGTAGCTGAAGGATTGATCACTGAAAGATGTCGATACACTCGATTTGTATCTTTGTTTGTAGAAGGAAGCTGATATCTTACTGAAGTGTCATATGCATTGGTTGTGGCTGTGAGCTGAAATGCATAAGGATTGGCTACACCAAAGTACAAAATCCTGTTGTTGGCATCGTTGGGTAGAGGATAGGTGAGCTGTTGAGCCACACCTACTTTTGAAATTAACACAAACAAAAATAACACTATTGAAACAAATAAAAGTCTTTTCATATCCACCTTCATTCTACCTCTCATATTACAAAGCAGGTAGATCTATAATCTCAAATTCTTCCTCTGAAGCTAGGTCTCTTTGAATTCCTTGCTCCTTGTCGCGTCTTTCTTGTGGGCCTTGCAATGTGCGTCGAATATTCTCGGGATTTAGCTTACGCTGAAGTCTGTCTTGAATAATTGGAATAAGGTCTGGTTCACGCCTTATGTCTTCACCAAACACTTCATTAGCGCGTCTTGCCACTTCTTCTCTAACCATTCGATCATATGTCTTTGCGTCATATTGCTGTGCCCATTCTAAAGGCCAGCTTAAAACGTAATCCATGTCTTCTTTTGGTGTGCGTCTCTTTTCAGACTGAGGCTCTCTACCTCCACCTATTTCTGGCAGCTCTTCCTCTGCCTCTTCATCTAGATCAGGCAATTCCTCAAATTCTTCTTCCTGAACATCTAGTCCATCTGTCTCTTCATCCATCTCTAGGCTTTGAGATATGACAGCCTGAGTTTCAGGATCAAGACGAACACCATTGGCAAGAGTGCGATAGTCTTTGTATATAAGCGTGTTGGCTCTGATCTGTTTACCAAGCTCACGAGCGCCACCTACAATACGTGCCACTTCCTGCTTATTGGTGACCATTTGTGGGTTGTTTAAAAGCTTAAGCTGACTCTCTAGCTTACCCATTAAAGCAAGCTGTCTCATCATGTATGTGTAATCAGCCTTATCTACGCGTCCAAGACCAAAGAACTTAAGAGATGTGAGGGTCTTAACAGTAAGATCATCCACTTTGGCTTGTTCAAGCTTGTTGGCTTCTTGAGGAAATTTTAGTCCAATAATCTTTTGTGCTACGTTTCCAACGGGAGAATTAAAAGCTTCTCTAATTTTAGGAAGGTTTTCCTTAACCCATGGAGCTACAACAAGATTCATAAACTTTGGATGGTCAACAGGATTTAGCTCACGCAAAGCCAAAGAGATTCTATCCAAACCTTCAAGCGTTGTTCCGCTTGTTGCAATCATCTTCTCTCGAACTGGATCATAGCCTAAGAAACCAAGCATAGCTGAAGCAACAAATGGGCTTGTAAAACTACTTGATGGATCAATGCCAGCAACAGCACTCATTGCAGAAGGAAGCTTAAGACTGAACAAATATCCTGCCTCAAGTCCTTGCTTGCCTCCTTCAGGAAGCCATTTAGATGACCATTCATTCATGAAGTTTTTAACCCATGATCTGTCGTCAATAATAGCCTGAGAGCCTTTTAATACAGGTCCCAATATCTCATCTTGATAAAAAGGAATAAGCTTTTGAGCACCTTCTGAAGCCTCAGGACTCCATCCTGACCAATCCTCAAAAGCACGAGCTAAATGCCCATCCCAAGGATTGATGATGTTTGTTGTTCCTGGTCTCTTTGCAATAAGAGAAGGAAGAGCTTCTAAGTTTTTAAGCAAGAAAGAAGAAAATGGACTTACTGTTCTTAGGCCTTTTTCTACAACAGGAGTGCGTCTTGAGAAGTCCATGTACCGCTGATTTGTAAGCTGCATGGCTTGTCCTGGACTATAGCCATCTTTAATCATTTGTCTAAAATGAGCACGACGAGCATATGTATCTGAAGCGCTTCCTGTTTTTCTAATGAATGTAGAAATAGGATTGTCAGCTCCAATATACTCAGCCCACCATTTAGGACTAAGCATCTTCTTGCCGTTGGTCTTTGCTAAATCATGGAAGGTTCTTAGCGTTTGCTTGTAAGGACCTGCAATCACTTCATCATCCATTAGCTTTGGATTGAATGGAACTCGTCCTTTGGGCGTAACGTCTGTAAACAAGTTCTCGTTGATTGAAGGCAGGCTATCCATAAGCTTGGTTGTAGCATCTACGTCTTTACCTAAAGACCTGCGTACAGCCTGAGCTGATTCTTCAATAAACGTTGATGGTGTAACACCCATCTGAAACGATTTTGAAATGTTTTCAAAACTCTGCTTTCCAATACGTGTTGCAGAAGTGAGGGCATTTCTAGACCAAAGATTCATTAACCAAGAAGCACTTTGAGCTACGGCATTCTTGTCTGCTTTGAAGAAACGCATGTTCACTCGGTCAGCTATTTCTTTGGGATAATAAAGCTTTTGAGGAATAACTACTGAAACATCATCTCCAACAATCATCCTCATTTTATCGAACACTCTGTTGTCTATAGGAACAAAGTCCTTCGGCGACATTTTTGCCACAAGAAGATCTTCTTTAGATGGAGGCATTCCCATAAGCTTAGCCATAGAAGCCCTGTCTTTTGCTGCTTGAATGTATGACTCAATGTCTGCCTTGGCGACACCGTATGTGTCTTTGGTTTCTTTTAACAGTTTAAAGTCGCTGGCAAAATCAACAAGGTTTTCATATGTATCTGCAACAATAGAGGGCTTGTTCCACGAATACACTTCCTCAGGCTTGATTCCGTACTTCTTTGCATAAAGCTCTTCCAGCATAAATGTTGAAAGAGGATTGCGTTGTTTAAGCGCGTCGGGACGAGCAGCAAACCCTGTGCCTTTAGCAGCATTGGCTAGTTCATTTTCTGCCACCTTAATGCCTTTGGCTGCCTCAGACATTTCCGAAAAGCGTCTTCCAAAGTCATATGAATTAGAGAACGTAACATCAACCGTGCGGCCATCTTCAAGCTCAACTAAACCAATTGGAATTTCTCCAAACTGGCTTTTGGCTTTTTTAATCACTTTGTCCTGCACTTCAGGAGAAGGCAAACCTATCTGCTTTACCTGAAAACCTGTCTCTTTTTCTACAACGCGCGTTGCTTCATCAAGCACTTTTCTGTAAGAAGCAGCCAACTGCTTAGCATCTTCCACATCGTCAGGATTCACTCTAACGCCACGTTTTTTAGCCAAAGCTATACCAACATCGTCACTTCCACTTTCGGCCATGTATGAAGCAAGTTTATTGACGTTGATATTGTTATATCCTGCCTGCTTCATGATGGTGTCACGAGCTTCTTGAATGGCAAAGCTGTTTGCGGCATTACGTGCTTCGTATGCGTAATCTAAATCATCAAAGCCCAGTCCTGTATTTGTGCGAACAAGAGACCTGTCAAGCGAACGAAGAGATGTATCAACGGCGTCAATAAACTCTCCTGCTTTTTGACCTTTAATGATTGGCACCTTCTTTAAAAAAGGAATATCAAGCGCAAGAGCAGCTCTTTCTCCACGTTGAATTTCTGGACCAAATCCCTTGCCTTGCTTTGCCTTCTTTAAGAATTCTTGCTCTACACCCTGAAGAGCTTCCTTAGCGCTTGCAGCAGCAGCGGTTTTTTGAGGGATCTTTTGCATGAAGCTAAACCACATCGTTGGATCAGAAACCACGTCTGTGCTGAATTTCATGATGGCTTTTAGGTCGTCTTCAGCTCCACGCATTCCAAGTGTCTCTGCAACGCTGTCAGCTGCTTCATTCCAAATCGGATCAGAAATGTTAGAACTCATTCCCTGTGAAAGAGGAAACACCTCATTAAACAAGAAATGGGTTGTATCAATTACGCCACCTTCACGAGCTTTTTTGTAGGCCTCATCAAATGTGGCGGGAAAGCCTTCGGCTCTACGAGCGCGTCTTAATATTTCAGGGTTGATAAAGTCATCTGTGAGACGACCTGTAGCGTTTGCTAATGCTGCCCCTGGAATAGCTAGAGGTGCAAAAGCAGTGGAGGCAGCACGAGCTGCAAGCCCCATCCCTTCTCCAACGGTTGCGCGTGTGGCTTCGTTGGCTATTCGATCTAATAAAAGATTGGCGTCAACAGTTTGTTCAAATGGAACAACGGGCTTTTGTGGCGTTGTCTCTTTAACAACATCTTTAGGAGTTTTAAATCCAACGGATTCCAATAAAGATGAAAATGAAAAACCTTCTTCTTTATCCTCTAAAGGAGGCAAATCAACAATTTCTTCGTCATCCAAAGGAGGAAGGTCAACAATTTCATCAGCCATTAGGCCTCCTTATTTATTTAAACATGCCCTTTTTCTTATATTGATCATAAGCTTTAGGATTTGATGTTTTGATTTCTTTCTCAGTCAATAGAGACCCGTCTGGCAAACGATAGCGCTTTTCTTTAATGCCAAGGAAGGAATTTCTCTGTTCTCTCAAAGCTGAAATTTGATCTTGTAATTCTTTAATTTTATCGGCTGACTGAAGATCTAAAACCTGGTTCATGGGTTTTGTTAAATTTCCAAGCTGTCTTTCAAGTCCACGAATGTCTTTGTCTAAGGCCTCTACACGAGGATCTTTAGGCTTTGCCGCTGGTCTTGGCTGAGCTGGTGGTCTTACCAAAGCGTTTAAAAGACTTGCATCAATCGTTGGACGTTGAGCGCTAATCTCACGTTCCTTAAGCTCCAAATACATTCTATTAAGATATGGGCCATACCTTTTTACAATCTCAGGATTGGCAGTAACCATATCCTTAAACATCTGATCCACTTGAGAAACTGGGGCTGCTGGTTGACCACCTCTTTGAATCTTGCGTTGAGCCTCTAAAAGAGCTGCTCTTTCTACGTCTTCTCGAAGGGCTTTGTTGTCAACAGGCACACCAACGCCTGGACCTCCACCCACTCTTCCACGTTTTAAATCTCTTTCTAAAATTGCAGCTTCATCAACAGCAGGAGCACGTCCACCACCACCCATATCCATCATGCTTATAGCTGGCTCTGCAACGTCCGTTGAAATAGCAGGAGCAATGCCAGGAATTGGGGGAGCAAAAAATACAGGACCTTCATATGGTGAGCCTTCAGGAAGAGGAGCACCATATTGAGCACTATTCTGCCATTGAAGCATTTCATTTTTAATAGCGTCTTGCTCTCTTTGGTATTGATCTTTATAAGAGGCAGCCAACAAATCAGCATACCTCTCAATACCACTACCAAAATCTAGTCCTTTAAATGCCATCTAATTAAATCTCCCAATAAGATGGGATGAACTTGTTTTGCTTATAATCGTTTCTTACGGCTACGTCTTGAGGAATACCAATTTCTTTGCCTACATGAAATTCAGGGTCGTCTGGGTTGATTGCGTTGATGTCAAAAAACTTGCGCCCAGGAAAGTCCTCTTGGCAATAAGAAGGATAGAGAGACATGTCATCATCATATGACTGTTCTTCCATAGACTCTTCCATTTCTTCTTCGCCGCTGTCTTGATCTGATTCTTCGTTATATTCAGAAGGACCGTTTCTTAGTTCGCCTGCCATGCTTTGTAACAAATCAGAGAAAGCGGAAAAAGCCTTGATAGCCTTCCAAGTAGAGTTGTTAAACTTTTCGTAATTATCTTCCATTTCTTTCTCCTATGTTGGCATTCTGTCGTCTTTTGAATATCCATAAGACGGTCTTGTAGGTTGTTGCTTGTACCCTGTACCCGTAAAGTCTGATTCATACCCAGGACTATATTGAATAGCAGATGTTCTTTGAGGAGTTTGGCTATACGGATTGTAGGGCTTGACCATTGATCCATATGCTCCCGTAATTGGATTTTGATAACCAGCTCCACCAGTTTGAATGTTCTTGTACATTGCGTCCCATTCTTTAGAGCCCATTTCTGGAATGCTTAAAAATGCAGATGCGTTTGGCGCAAAAGGATTAAGGCTTCCTGCCATAACAGCCTGACGGTATTTATCGGCCTGACCACCTTCGGCTGTCATAAAATAAGGGTTTTGCAATTGCTCCATGCCGTATTGACTAACAGCACTTCTTAGGTATGGAAGATAGTCTTTGTAGATGTCAGAAAGGCTATCAGCATAATACCCCACTTCTGATTCTTGGGGAGCCTGTCCTTGAAGATAGTCTTGGTAATAAGAGGGCAAGCTTGAAAAAAGACTATTAAAAGAAAAATTTTGATTGGCTTGTGGAAATAGAATTGGGTTCAGAGACTGTGATCCACCAACGTTTCCATATGCAGCCGTTCTTCCTCGCTGTGCTGGCAAAGAAGAAGTGTTTCCCATATCTTCGTATGGTACATATTCACCGTTTAGATAATAGCCACCTTGCTCGTATGCCATCATCTCACCATGTAATTTCCGGGCCCACGAGAGCCATAAACATTAGATCCACCCAGATTTGAGCCACCTCTAGAAGCAAAAGGATCTTGTCCCATGAAATATTGAGTGCCAAGAAGACCAAGACCACTGTTAAACAAACCTGAAAAGAATTGGTTTTGTGAAGCATTTTCAGCCGCCTGTGCCTGTGCATTTGCAGCCTGTGCCTGTGAGTATGGTTGAAGGGCCGCTTGTTGGGCTTGAAGATAGGCAAGTTGAGATTGTTGACGTTGAGCCATAAGACGCTCTTGGTCCTGAGCAACACGCTGTGCAAGAGCTGCCTGCATTCTGTTGTCAAAATCAGCCTGTAGCTGTTGTCCTGCGCTTGATCCAATTAAATTTCGGTTGGCAAGCATAGCTGAATTTGAACGTCTTGCATCGTCCATTTCTAGGCGCTCGTTAGTCGTGGCTCCTCGTTGGCGTTGAGCATACAATCTGTCATATTCGCTAGACAAAGAACGTAGTCTTTGAAGCTCATCAAAAAGAGCTGGGTTGTTTTCTCGAAGAAGGTCCATTGTAGGCACTTCCACTTCGGGGTTATCTTTAAACAATCCTGCAAGGCCACCAATAAGGCCCGTTCCTAAAGAACCAAGCGATAGATAGGTTAATGGATCCATCAAGATCTCCTTGCTTTTTTCTGCGTCAAGTAGCCAACAACATTACCTTTTGGCTTTATGTTGATTTCTTTTATTGTATCAAAATTCTTGACAATATCTACATAGGCTCGATAAAGGCCTTTGCTAAATCGCCATTTACCTCTCCAAGCCCTTCTCAAAAACTTTCCTTCAATAACAAAATACCCATGTGGATCTTTATGTCCCCACACCATGCCCAATATCTTTTTGCCGTGCATCAAGAACCTATAATCGTAATCATCGTTTGCAAGAATTGGAAGCCATTTGGAAATGTCTTTTGGTTCGAGACCATTCATTCCAATGTCTTTTCTAAATTCGTTGTAGGTTTTATGCACCTGATAACAATCAGCTGGTGTGGCTCTTACTGTCCTCATCTCAACAGTCTCCTGTTCATTTGTTCAAACAACAAGCTTACATCAAAGATGCTCACTGGGCCATCGCTCTCGTTTGTAATTGTCAAAGAAACAATACGCCCACGAGATCTCTCTGTAAGTTGAGACTGAAGAAGCTGAAAATCTCCTTCAGAAAACAATGCTTCTTTGGTAAAAGACAACGTTGTTGATCCATTCTGGTACTCAAGAGTGATGTCAAACTCTTCATCTTGACTAATTTGGATTGATAAATAGATCTGCGTAAGAAGTTTCCAGAAATGTTCTGCTCTTAATCCAAGGCGATTTACAACAATAGATCGAACAATGTCTGCATTATCGTTTAAATAACCAATGTCTCTTTGGTAAATATTTGATCCTAGCGCACTTATCCGAACATCTCTTTGGCCATTAAAATTTAGAGCTACAGCTTGAGTGGTGTACTCCTTTAGTACGTGAGGCCCAGACCAAAATCTTTGAAGTCCACCTTCCTCATTACGAAGCTCCATCCAAAGCTCTCTATCACAACCACCTGTACTAGATGGATATCCAATTTTTAAATATCTTTCCTGAAACACTACGTTGATTTTGGCAAGCTGCTCATCAGAAAGAGCTTGCAATATATCTCTCACTTCATCGCCAATGTCTGGAATAAGCTCGCCTTGAACCGTGTAAACGTTGTCTCTGGCAACAAAGACTGGACCTTGATCTGTTACAGCAAATGCATTTGGACTAGCAAATCCAAAGCTCTTATAGATCTGTTTTGGACCTTTGTTTGTGTCTCCATCCCAAGTAAAAATGCTGTCTTTTTTTGAGATGATCAAAAAGTCATTAAAACCAGAATCAAGCAAGTTCTGAGAATAAGCTCCAAGACCTGAAAAAGGCTGAGGGGAGAATACGTTTAATGTGTTAATCGTAGTGCCCCAATTAAATGGGTTTTCAATATCTGAATAGTATAATTGATTTGGAGAGTTTTGAAATGAGTTGTCGCCACCACAGCCAGTCAACCTGTTTTGAAAAGCTCTAATGAATTTAGTCGTTGGAATTCGAGTTGATCCATCATCACGAACAATTGCTTTTAAAACGTAGCCATTTGTGTACCAATAAGAATTGTCTCCATTGGCAATGTATGTACGAATCGTAAACTGCTCTGTAGAGAGCTGGTTGTCTTCAGGAAGCCAAAGCAAGTTTGGTGAAGGAAGTGGTGTGGAAAAGAAAGCCTTATCATTAATTAAGTTTGATCCAAACCTACTAAAGCCTCTTTCATTAATTCCTGGCAAAAGCTGCCATGCTGTAGATGAATCAAATGGAAGAGATGGAATCACCCAACAGCCCAAGCTTGGTGTTTGTCCTGTGTACCCAATCGCAGCCGACGTATCAGAAACAATGGTAGATCCATCAGCCCAAAACGGATCTAGAGCCTGAGGAATTTGAATAATGTTTGTAAATGTTCCATCGTATCTATTGGCTTCTGCTGACTGCTCAGTACCACCCATAAGACGTGGTTCGTTGGCGTAATCATCAATCATGTGCACGTTGTTGCGTGTGTTGTATGGAAGCTCTTTCACTTCAAAACGACACTTCTGAACGTACACACCATGTGAAGAATATGTTGATCCATTTGTTGTTATGTCAACAAAAACACCTGCGTCTAGATTTGCTTTGCTCGTTGCAAATTTTACTGTCGAGCCACTAAAAGACGCATACTTAATCCAATAAACCGTATTGTTTGTAAGTCCACCAGGAAGGTTGCCAGGAGTTGATGAATAAAGAAAAACAGGATCGCCGTCTTGAATTCCTGCGCCAAGACTGCCAGCACCAGAATCAAGAGTGACGGTGTTGTCTGCTGCGCTTGCTGAAAGAAATGTTGCTGACCATTCTTCATTGGGAATAGAAACAATCGCTCCATTGGTCGTGTCCCCCACCCAAGACATGTCTTCTGGTGTAGCGCCAATGAATGGACAATAACGCGTAACATCCGTTCCACCAGCCTGAAGTGTGTTGGCTCCTGAGCCAGGAGGACGCGCTGGAAAGGCAAAATATATCCATGCAGAATTGGCGTTGTTTGCCATCTGGAATGTCATAAATTGCGTTTGTGCGTCGGAAAGCCTTACACGAGTAAGACGCTTTGATTTGTCGCTATCGTGAGGAGCCATCAAAGGCGCTATACCAACATAATAAGTTTTGTTGGCAACCAAGCTCCCATTTGTTGTATATCCACCAACACTAAATCTTCTTGGTACAATTAGACAAAGCGTTGAATTGCTAGAAGCATATGTTGTTCCACGAGCACGAGGCATTGTTATAGAAGCAGGGAAAACACCTCCTCTTCTATGAACACTTCCAATAAGAGTGACAGGATCAGGATAACTATAGCTTCCTGCCAGTGCCTCGTAAATGTCCACTTGTGCTACATAATCAGGAAGATTGTTTGGTATTGTTACCGTAACGTTGCCATCATTTAACGATACAATAGTGACTGTTGTTGATTTTGGAATTCCTGCTGGACCAACACCAACAATTAAAAATTGTGCTTGAGCCGGGCTCCCACCTGTAGCTGAAAAATTTGCACTTGTAAAATTACTCAAACCATAAGTTGTGCTGCTATCAACGTCTGGCCTAAAAAAAGCAAGAAGCCTTGTTACACCTTCTGTGTCTGTGTGAAATGCTGTATGGACAATTTCATCTACACCAGGGAAAGTTTGATTTGGGCTAATATCTTCCACTCCAAGAATTCCCCAAAGCTCTCCGCGAGAAATTGGGTGCATGTTTTGAAGCTGCCAAAATCTATTTGGTGGTGTGACAGTTCCTCTAGCGAATCTATCAATACCAGCAAAATCTTTGATCTGAAGTGTATTTTCGTTTGGTGTCATCCATTAGTTCCAAATGAGCCAAAACGACCTGTGCGTCTGGTGCTTCTAAAATAGAATTTGTTAAGCTCTGTTTGAGAGTTCTCGTTGTCTTGATACATGTTACGCTGATAATCCCTGTTGGTTTTAGCAGCCTCTTGTTTTTTAGACATGTATCTTTGGTCATCTCTAAATTCAAAACACATAGCTTTAAGCTCTTCTAAAAGAGTGTCTTGATCTTTGAAGTCTGGAACTAAATTGTCATCAGAAGAACTTGTAGAAAGAAGAACTGGCTTTCTGTAATATCTAAGTCTGTAGCTGTCGTTTGTTGGAACAGGATTTGAGTTGAATCTTACTGTATCGTCTTCGTCATCAATCATTGCCATTGTAGGCATACCGTTGATGATTCCGTAGTTGTATTGATCGAACATGTAACTTTCAACAATAGGAATTGGATATCCCACTTGACCGTTGTTCTGTACGTAATAAATAGTTTCAGCTCTTGAAAAATCAGCTGGCAATGCATAATCGCGTTGGCCTTGAATAAAAGCTGTGTCTGCTGTCTTTTCGTAGAATTTGTAGTCTTGTCTTAAAGCAAGACGCTCAATAATAATGTTGAGCCATTCTCTGCCTTTGGCCTGAAAACCACTATCAAGGCCAGTGAGATCTAGTGCTTGATTTACGATTTGTATTCTAGTCAAGGGCATAGGCTATATTCTACACCCTTGATTTTTGTTTGACTATACCAGCTTATTCAGGCTGTTTGACGCTAGAAAGAACGCCTTTTTTCTTTGCCTCTTCGCTCAATGCGTGAAGCTTGGCCTGTTCTTCTTGAAGCTTAATAAAACGCTCGTTCTGAAATCCAATGCGCTCTTCTAAAAGCTTAAAGCAGGTGGCAATCTTTTCATCCCACACGTCTTTGCTTTCGTCTTTCAAAAGACTCACTGTGAATTGCATTTGCTCTCCGGTGCCCGTTGTAGGCGCTCCAAGAGATACTGTAGCAAGAGCCATTCTAGGTCTAATGTGATAAAAGAGCCTAGTAAGAGCCGCCAATACAATTGCAATACCAATAATTAATGCTTCAGTTTCCATATGGGTTTCCTCCTTAGCCTATCAAATCACTATCTGATGGCTTCGGAAATGTCGCCTTCGTATGATTTGATGACTTGTCCACCCATGCTTAACTGAACAACGCGCTTTCTGTCCATATATAGCGCCATCTCAGCGTCTCTTTTTTTAGACTCAACGTTCTGTAAATGACCTACAAGACTAGCCGCAACTAAAGTCTTTCCAGGACCGTATTTCTTGCCATTAATGTTGTGCTCAAAAGTAAGCATGATGTTCACGCTTTTCCCTTTAAGGGCAGCAGCTTGCTCTTCGTCAATTTTCTTTTGTTCTTGAGCAATTTTGTATTGAGCAAACTCTAGGGCTTCTGCCTCTGTAAGCTCAATTTTCGCTGTATTAACTTTTTGAGTCGTTTCTACGGATTCTTCTTTTTTAGCCAAAATGCCTCCTAAAATAGAGAAGGGAGCCTATGGCCCCCTGTCTCTTTGTAACTAAATTAATCAAACGATGAAAGTGCTTCAAATCGCTCCATAAAGTTATCGTTTTGGATAACAGGCTTAAACATAAGCTTGTAACCAATTGAACGACGCAAGCCAAGTGGGTTATCCACTGTAACTTCTTTAGAAGAGATGAGCACTTGAAGGTTTTGAAGGTCAACAGTACAGAAAGCCTGCTTACCAAAAATCCAACCATAGTGTACTTTCTTGTCTGTCTGAGGGATGTCTCCACCAGAAATAGATGCTCCTGAAGTGGGGGGAGCCAAGATTGAGAACGCTGTGTTGGAAGGAATGTAGGCTGTGCTGTAAACGCTATCAACACCTTGGTACATAATGTCTGTAGCTGCACCACCAGCAAGACCAACAAAGATCTTGTAGTAGAAAGAGCTATCGTTAGGTGTAGTACCAGCCAAGCTGTCAGAAGCCGCAAAAGCTACAGCCGAGTTTTGAGTCAAACCAACCAAAAAGCCAGTCTGAGCGTCATAGTACGCTGTAGAAATACGGTAGTTGGCAGCTGTAAAGGTACCAGCAGGAGAAGCAGGAGTGGTATAAGTACCAGCTGCATATCCTTGAACTACAGGGATGAAGTTGGAGCGCATCCAACGAACACCACGCCACATACCAATTTCACCATTAAAGAAATATTTAACGTTTTGGTAAGCGGTAGTTTGAAGAAGAGCAGTGTTAGCTGCCACCATCAAATCTTGTTCGCTGTTAGGATCCACTACACCAACGTATGCGTTAGAGTCATAGTTATGTGCTCCACGATTGCGTAGACGAGCTACCATGCGTTGAACAAGTGCATCGCTAAAGATGTCTGTTGCGGTGCTAGACAATTGAGACGCAGAAGTGATTGTGCCAGGGTAGCTTACGCTAGAACCAGCCAACAACACGTTAATGATCTCGCGGTCTACAAGTTCAGCCGCTTGGTAACCCAAAAGCTGAATAGCCACTTGAACAAGATTGTGTTGAATGGTCAATACTGCAACGTCTGACAAAAGAACAAACGCACCCCATTGATCGGCAACAGCCTGAACAGTGGTAAGTGTCATGTTTGTTGAAGCAGGATCCACACCTTCAGTAATTGCGTACTGAGGAAGAGGAAGACGATTGTAACGGTTGAACTGGAATGTCTTGCCTTGGCCTGAGGGCATTACTGCCTTTTCACCAAGTTGTTGAAACACTACAGATTTTAGAGCGATCATGAGTAGTTCGTTTGCAATGTGGGCGTTAATCGACCCGCCAGGAAACGAAGCAAATGTTTGAATTGCCATATTTTGCTAACCTCCTAAAGTTAGAATTCGATGTTTTTTAGCAATTCCCTTGTCTCTTCTACCGTTTTTCCTGCCAATGAAGCCGAGGCCGTGCCTGACTGCACTGAGGGGATGAGCGATGGATCAGATGGAGGAGCATCAAATGTTTGAGCTGGAGATGGTGTCTGAGCGGGTACGGGCTGAGGGGCTGCTTGATATTGTCCCTGGGACAACTCTCTATGCAAAGCTTCCTCACCTAAAATCTGCTTCAAAACCGCTGATCTTCCAATGTTGAAAATTCCTTGACTTCTCAGTCTTTGGAGTTCTTGTTCAACTCGATCAGAATGCTTCTCTGCGACCTTTCCAAAGGCCTGGTGCATAAGCTGTCTATCTTGCATATCAATAGACTCTGTTTGCACTTGCCTCACTCTAGCCAACTCTTGCTGTTGCTTCATAAACAAACTAAATGCGGCAGGATTGGTCTCTTTCAGCTCTTTTAAAGCCGGATCCATAGGAACCGGACGAATTGCTGGTCGAGGCTGATTCGCTGTCGCCATGTGGTTTACCACTTGTTTAAGCGTAGCAAGCTCTTGTTGTTGTGCTCTAGTCTGATTCAATACTTCATCAAAACGTGACTTGGGAATCATTTGCTCGCTAGGCGCTGCGGCAGGTGCAGCTGGTGCTGCGGGTTTTTCGCCTGGTGTGTTTTCTGACACTGTTTCCTCCTTAACGTCAAAGGAATGACGGCCTACTATTTAACGTGTATGGCACACGAATTAGATAAAGAATAAGGGCCCTCCCCTTAAACCTCTTCACCTTCCTTAAGAGTACGTAGCTTTTTCTTAGATTGCAAGTCTTGGCTCAAATTTGTTTGATCCGAATAATGCAAAAGCAAATTGTTTATAAGCTCAATACCCATAAGCGTTCCTTGGGCTCTCGTAAAATCTTCTAAAGGAACGTTTGAAAGCTTGTTACAAACTCTTAAGTATTGAGCCGCACAAAGCTTTCTCACCACCTTAAACAAAGCACTGTCTTTGTGGTCTTTTAAAAGTTGCTCATCTTCCTTTGTAAGAGGTCCCAAATAATCAATCACGACAATCCACCTTTCATTCCTGAAAACATGTCTTGCATACTTGTAGCCACTTGTCCTCTATTTCCTTCCATTGGGCTTGGAACAGCTGGGCCTTCTCTTCCATCTTCTTGGGGTCCGGGACCGCCTTCTTGCATTGTCTTCAACGCTTCAAGACGAGCCTTCATGTTTTTAATCTCTTCTTTTGCAGCAATTTGCTCTTCGTGCATGCGCTTGTGCTCAGCCAAAGCCACTAAAGCCGATTCTGAAAGACCATCCAAATCAAGCTCATCATGAATTCTTAGATGATACTGATCATCGTCACCTGTGTGGACTGGCACTCTTTGACCTTGTTCAATGGCAATATTCTCAACACTTGGGCTAACTGTTTTCTTTTCTTTAAGCTCCAAGAAAATATCTTCCATGTCTTCAAGCTGGAAAGCTTCTTTGGCGATTTTCTTAGTAAACGTTGGCATATCAATAGTTCCGGGCTTCATAGCTTCCATTTGAAGAACTTGTTGTTGGAATCCCAAAAGCTGCTGGGCGCGTAATGCAGTCTTTTCTTGTTGCATTGAACCATTCCAAATAAATGCCACTTCACCAATAAGATCTAGCGGTCTCACCTCTTCTACAAGCCATTGACCATTATCTGGTCCTTGGTACTTAATCATCCATTCTTTATCCATGAACTGCTCAAGATAGCATCGTGTTTTTTCACACATTGGAACAAGAACATTAAGCTCTTCGGCCTGAGTTTGAACACGTTGTTTCTGGCTAATAGCTGCTGCCACAATTGTAGACTGTGTAGCTGATCTACTCTTGCCTTGAAGCTGTGGAGCAATTGGAGGGCTGTTGTCTGAGAACTGAGCAATCTGCCCACGAATTTCTTGAATAGCTCTTAGTCCTCCAACGGTAAGATCTGGGTATTGAAGAGGAGTGATGCCATTTTTTGATCCTAGCCATTTAGCGCCAGGATGATGCTTCATAGAACCAATGTCGCCTGCTTCAGCTGGGTCAATCACTGTAATCGGATTGAGCGTGTAATTGAGGCTATCCATTGTATGGTTGGTTGTGTCGTTAATTTGATATTGTTGACTGCGAAGTTTGTCAGGCATTGAAAAGCCATAGAAAATTTTTCCAGGGCGCTTCACATATCTCTCAGCCAAGTAGGGATGTTTTTGATCCCAATATTGATTTCTTCTCAAAGAAAGAACTGTAGTTAGGTTGGCAACAACAGCAGTGCATGGCACTCTTTGTCCTTTAACCAATTCAAAATCAAAATACATTTCTGTCAAGAAAACGCTATTAGGTCTTTCTTGTGCAGCTGTAGCTAGGTTTACAATTTGAAGTTGTTCTGAATCAGACCACTGATGTCTTAGGTCCTTGGGAATAGTTTGAATGTTTTCTGTGTTGACATAAAGAGGATTGTTTTCCACCTCAGACTTATCAACAAACTGGTCTTCAAAAATAAGTAAATACTTATCTAGGTTGGCCACCTCTGGGTAGATGTACCATCGGAACATGTCCACCACTTCCCAATTAACTCCATGATTTTTTGGAACTGAAGACTTAATAACATTTCCATCTTTGTCTCTTGAGAAAATATCAACAAATTCTTTTTTGAAAGATCCTTTGTAAACAGATGTGCCTTTAAGAAACTTTTGACGCTCAAACTCATCATGTAAAAGAAATAGCTTGTTCTTATCTTCTAGCTCATAACGAACAGCTCTTTTAATCTTGTCTGCCTTTTCTTGTGTTGTTCCATGAAGGCCCACTGCTTTGATGGTATCAAGATTTGGGAATGTTGTAGCAAGAGCTTTTTCAACGCCTGATTCAATTTGCTGATGAAGCTCGGGAACAAAGACGTTTGATCTTCCTACATAGCCAAGATCATCAAGAACACATGACCAAAGACGAATGTCTTGAACCCATTGATCCTCAACAAGCTGTCTGTTGTTTCTTGCGTTGGTCATTTTGTCAGAAACATATTCCATAAAGCGAGCCACTACAGACTCATCGTTGGCATAGTTGCGATTGAATTGTGCAAGCTGAGCCTCTGTTGCTGGCATGTCTACGGGTTGGTTTTGTTCTTTTTTCTTTTTCTTTGTAGCCATTTTATAACTCAATTCTCCTGCCTGTGACGGGATGGATAAAAACGTTTTGTGTTCTTTCTAAATGAGAAGCAGCCTTGTTAAATCTATGAGCCCTCATTAAATGTATTAGCACATATCTCATGGCGTCCATCAAGTGATCGAAGTAGCCATCTTTTTCTGGATGATCTTCTCCATCGGCCCTGTGATATCCCCCTCGCATAGCTTCAATAAGACGCTTGCATCTTGGGTGAATAATAAAGTTTGGATCTAAGCTATTCACTGCTCTTGTATCTAAGAGATCTTTAATAGCTTTAATACCATCGGCAATCGTTGTTTTTTTGTAAACAGGAAAGATTCCGTGTTCATGCATTGTATCTAAACTTGTTTTGCCTGTGTCTTTTTCGTCGGCTCCATGAGGGTCACAAACATCTTTCCAAAGATCATGCTCTCCAAATATTTGTTTTTGGTAATCAAGAGCCTGACCAATAAAATCGTCTAAATAGATTTTAGAGCCTTGAAGCTCTGCTAACACTCTTGCCTGGCCATTAATAAACTGAAGCCAAACACATGCGGGGTTGTTGTATCCAAAGTCCCAGCCTCTCCAAATAATGCTTTTCTGGTCATGCGTCAGCCTATCGTGAATGTGATTTCCTTTTCTGAACTGAGGAAACACAGGACGGCCTTTATGAACACGGCCAAACATTCCATAGATCATGCGTTGTTGCATGTCTGGTGAATGGTAAATAGACCTTAGTTGTTCGATGTAACCAGGAGGAAGGTTGGCTTGGTTTTCCATTGTGTTGGAAAAATATATCTTATGATCTGGTGGGGGATTGTTTAGAAACAGTCTTGGGATCCAATGATCTTCATCCGTTGGGTTTAAAGAGAGCATGCTTCTATAACGAGGGAACTTCCATTCATGTCCCACCTTGAACTTTTGACGAATACGAGACTTCAATGTGTCGTACACTTCTTGCTCAATCTCATCGGCTTCGTCGATAAGAAAGCCTGCTATTTCCATCGAATCAAATTTCTTTGGCTCATCAAGAGGACGTCCGACAATTTGACTTCCGTTTATCAGGTCCACCACTCGATCTGCTTTGTTGTAGTTCTTAATCAATGAATCAGGAAGCCTTCCCATAAACTGCTTCCATGTGGAGTCTTTAAGAGAAGGAACAGTTTTACGAGCCACCACCCATAATGTTCCAGAATATTCAAACGCGCATGCCTTTAGCTCTTCGATGCAAAACGTTGTCTTGGCAGAATTATGATGAATAGTTCCATCTTTGGTTACATAATTATTGGTGTCTCTGACCTGAAGATCCCAGTACCATTCTTCGTATGGAATTCTTTCTATTGACCTAATGGTGGCTGTGGTGGTGTAACCTCTCCATGAGACACCCAAACGCAAAGTATACTCTCGAACAGCTTGAACTAATAAAGTCTTTATGTGATGGAAAACGTCGCTCCGAGGACATTGAGAAATTAACTGGAATACCAGCGAAATATATTCAGCGGGTTTGGTTAAAATATAATTGGCCGCATCCTTCAAAAGGCCAGTGTCAAGGAGAGAGGAATAAGTCTTGGAAGGGCGGCAGAACGATTGATAGGTCTGGCTATGTCCTAGTCCCGGCCCCATATAATCACCCTTATGCGAGATACTTGCCAAAGAAGGTGAGGGGGAGAATCCTTGAACACCGACTTGTTGTAGAACAACATCTTGGGAGAATCCTAGAGCCAAAAGAAGTTGTGGATCATATTGATGGTTGTAGGCTACACAACGACCTAAAAAATCTTCGAGTCTTTTCATCAAATGCAGAACATTTGAAGAGTACGATTTCGGGGAAAGTTCCTTGTTGGTCTGAAGAAGGGAAGAAAAAGCTTCGGGAGTCTTCATTAATAAGACGTGGCCTGGCTGAAGATCGGCCACTGAAACAAATCCACGCTTATGAGGATATGATAAAACGTGGTGATGTCCGGCTGCTGTATATTCTCCTTGGTCATGAATTACTCGGTAAAGATTCGCCTTACCTTTTGGGAACGAACCAGTACCTAGAGAAAGCTGGAATTTACCTTTGTAAAAAGACGGGTAGACTTGTGGTCCCTGAAGATCTGCAATGGCTCTTAGGCCTTGTGAAGTCCAAACTTCTGTAGATTCTCTAAGGCACCCCTTCCCGCCGACCACAGCAGCATGAGTCCAATCTTCTTGATGGGCCTTGGACTGCCAAGGAAGAGGAACATATTCGTTTTCTACATCCATGCGTATTTAATATTCTACTGTGTTTTGGTTAGCTCTTCCACTATCTCGGGAATAACCTTGGCTTCTTCTTTTGGTGTAATGTCTTTGGCTTCTTTCTTTGCTGGGCGTGGTGTAGACATGTTGATGGTGATATTTGAAAGCTTGTTCTTTTCGCCAACAGCTCCAATGTTTGAAAGCGTTTGAGCAAAGTCTTTTTCAAGAGCAAAATATTTGTCTTCGTCGTCTTTGATCATTTTTAATAGCTGAAGGTTGACTGTGCCTGCTTTGCGCTTTTGTTGACGCAATTCTTTTCTCATAAAGTTTAGGCGTTTTTTCATCATCCTAAGCTGTTCTTGTCGGCTTTTAATGAGGTTGATGCCAAGATCTTCCACTTGGTAGATTTGGTCTTTAAAGACGTATCGTGTAATTTTAGCCCAGGCTTTTTGAGAAAGCTTATTAAAATGTTCTCTTCTCATTGCGTCAAAAGAAAGGCCCATTTCAACACATTTCTTGAGGCCTTCCACCACTTGTCTAGGGGGAACGTATCCATCATCTTCGGCTTCAAGAAGCTCTACAGCAAGAAGAGTGGGGAGAAGCTCGTTGGCTTTCTTTTTTGCGTCTTGAACAATGCGAGCCTTTTCGCGTGTGGCAGCCCAGGCTTTCTCACGAGCGGCTTTTCTTATTTCTTTGGCGTTGGGGTTGTTTCGATTCCAGATCTCAATAGGAGAGCGGCCTCTAAGCCATCCTTTACCAGTGTCATCGCGTCTTGGTTCGTTGATGTCGTCAGAAGCATCTACAGGCTTTGGAACAAAAACCTCTTCTGATTTTTCAATTTGTTTGTCAATTTTTGCAATGATTTTATCTAGATCTGAACTCATAGCTATAACATAGCATACGTTGTGTGTTTTATGCAAAAAAAATCCCGTATTAAACTTTGCCCTTCTGGTCAGAGGAATTGACCTGAGAGGCTTGGCCTAATACGGGGGTGATCAGGGTTAATTTTTTGATCACTAACACGTATACTACTTTTAAAAGAAAAAAGAAGCAAAAAAGAAAAATCCCCTATTTTTTTATTCCCTACTGGTAGGGGGTAACTCAAGGTAACAAATCTTTCCATCAAGCAAGGAAGGAGTCTGGTTGCTAGACAATGATGCTCGTCTCGCTAATGCTCGCCTACATCATTTAACGAGCCACTACCTTATCATCAAACATTCTCTTCTCTGTACCTGATTGCTAGATGGTGGAGATTTAGAATCTTGGTTACACCCCCCCTCCCCCCATGCCAACTAGGGCTTGGAGGAGGAAAGTGTATTCGCAAGAATGACCTTCTTTGCTCGACGGAGCCAGACTCGTCACCACGTAATCCCCTTGTCCCGATGAGCAATACCTTTTTTGGTTTCTCTATCTGGGGGAGGTTTGATATGCAGGCACGCTTAAAGTCCCCCGCATGAGAGCTACGCAACCCTCTACCCAGGACTATCTAAAATGTTTTCACATCCTGACTTATTTCACA
>JACCDR010461938.1_pt1 | contig 39794 bp, 52 predicted proteins | sample 7446431 | NCBI WGS metagenome assembly JACCDR01 (sample SAMN15323443, study PRJNA562643) | freshwater metagenome | isolation source: river surface water | place: USA:Blue River Watershed | collected 2017-08-17
GCCGCCGCCGGCACGAACGAGGGTGGCCTGCCGTCGCTGTTCATCTGCGACGAGGTCCACGAGTGGGGCGACGTCGGCAGCAACAAGGCCCGCGTCCACACCGTCATCTCGAAGTCCACCAAGAAGCGGAAGACGGCGCGCGGCTCTGGCCGGGTCCTGAACCTCTCGACGGCCGGGTTCGACGTGGATCACTCCCTGCTGGGGGCCATGTACAAGCGCGGCCTGCGGGTCCTGAATGACCCCACGCTCGCGCCCCGCCTGCTGTTCGACTGGCAGGAAGCCCCCGAGGACCTGGACTACGAGGACCCCGACCAGCGCGCCATCGCCGTGCGCGCCGGGTCCAAGGCCGCCGGGGTGTTGTGGAACGTGGCCGACCGGGTCAACGACTGGGGCAAGCCCTCGATGCCGCGTCACGAGTGGCTGCGCTACTACGCCAACCGCTGGGTGGACATCGCCGAGGACTCCTGGCTCAAGGACTACCCGGGCGCCTGGGACAAGTGCGCCGGGGACGCCACGATCCCCGACAAGGCCGACGTCGTGGTGGCCGTGGACATGGCCCTGCGCCGGGACTCCGTGGCCGTGCTGGCCGCCTGGAAGCGCCCGGACGGCAAGGTCGCGGTCAAGGCCAAGATCTGGGAGCCGGACGGCACCGGCAAGCTGGACCACCGCGCCGTCGTGGACTACATCCGCTTCGACCTGGCCAACGCCTACACGGTCGTCGAGGTCACCTACGACCCTCGGTTCTTCGAGGTCCCCGCCCGGGACCTGGAGGACGAGGGCTTCAACATGGTCGAGTTCCCCCAGTCGCCCGAGCGGATGACCCCGGCCTGCGGTCACGCCCTGGAGGCGATCGTGGGCGGCGACGTCGTCCACGACGGTGACGTAGACCTCGGCGCGCACGTCAAATCCGCCGCCACCCGGCCCGGGGAGCGCGGCTTCACGCTGTCCAAGGGCAAGTCCAAGCGCAAGATCGACGGCTGTATTGCCCTGGTCATCGCGCTGTGGCGGATCGCCGCCCCCGACCCCGTCCAGGAAGAACCCGGCGTCCCGGGGTTCGCCTTCTTCGACCTCTGAGGCCCAGGTGATCGCACTGTCCCCGACCTTCCGCGTCTCGGCGGCCCTCGCCATCGGCTGCGTACTCGTCGTCGTCGGCGCCTTCATGGTCGGCGGCCTCGGGTGGGCGCTCATCGCCACCGGCGTCCTGCTGGCGGGCCTGTCCCTGGTCATCACCTACGACGACGAGCAGAAGCCCCCACCGGGCAATGAGGAGACCTCCCTGTGAACCTCCTCCAGCGCCTTCGCAGTGGCCGCAAGGGCCTGACCATCAACGGGGAGACGACCTCGGGCCCGTGGCTCGACACGCCGTTCTGGGACCTGGAGCGCGCTCGCTACGACTGGAACAACTCCCTGCTGTCCTTCGACCAGGAGACGGTCGAGAACAGCTTCGAGGGCTACCTGTCCGGCGCGTTCAAGACCAACGGCCCGGTGTTCTCCCTCATGCTGGTCCGCCTCCAGGTCTTCAGCGAGGCCCGGTTCCAGTTCCGCGCCCTGCGCGACGGGCGGCCCGGCCGCCTGTTCGGCACCGCCGCCCTGGACCTCCTGGAGAACCCTTGGCCCGGCGGGACGACCGGCGACCTGCTGGCCCGCATGCTCATGCACGCCGACCTGGCCGGGAACGCCTACGTCACGCGCGTCGGTGACCGGCTGCGCCTGCTGCGGCCGGACTGGGTCACCATCATCGCCGAGTCGGCCAGCGACGACCCGCTGGGCGGCACCGCGCTGGACGCCCGCGTCGTCGCCTACGTCTACGAGCCGCGCGTGGCCGGGCACACCTCGCCCACGATCCTGCTGCCCGAGCAGGTCGCCCACTTCGCGCCGATCCCCGACCCCGAGTACAACTGGCGCGGCATGAGCTGGCTCACGCCGGTTCTGCGGGAGATCACGGCCGACAACGCCACGACCAAGCACAAGCTGAAGTTCTTCGAGAACGCGGCCACGCCCCACCTGGCCATCTCCATGGACGCCGCCATCACGCCGGACAAGTTCCGCGAGTTCGTCGATGCCTTCCTGGAGGCCCACCAGGGCGTCCGCAACGCTCACCGGCCGCTCATCATCGGCGGCGGCGCCGACGTCAAGCCGCTGACCTTCAACTTCCGGGATCTGGACTTCAAGGCCCTCCAGGGCGGCGGCGAGACCCGCCTGGCCTCGGCGGCCGGTGTCCCCCCGGTCATCGTCGGCTTCTCCGAGGGCCTTCAGGGCTCCAGCCTCAACCAGGGCAACTACGCCGCCGCGCGGCGGCGGTTCGCTGACGGCACCATGCGGCCCCTGTGGCGCAACGTCGCCGGGTCGCTCGCGCGGCTGGTCGAGGTCCCCGGCGACGCCGAACTGTGGTTCGACGAACGCGACATCGCGTTCCTGCGCGAGGACCGCAAGGACGCCGCCGACATCGCGTTCACCAAGGCCCAGACCATCCGCCAGTACGTCGATGCGGGCTTCAGCCCCGACTCGGCGCGGGACGCGGTCGCGGCCGATGACGAGTCCCTGCTGGTCCACACCGGCCACCTGTCGGTGCAGGTCCAGGAGGCGCCGACGACCGACCAGGCCCCCGAGGCGGGCCCCGACGAGCAACCCACCGAGCCCGCAACGGAGCAGGAATGATCACCAAGTCCCTGGGACAGGTCGAGATCAAGGACGCCGCCAAGGGCGAGGTGTCCGCCGTCTTCTCCACGTTCGGCGTGGTGGACAAGGACGGCGACGTCACGATGCCCGGCGCGTTCGAGGACGGCGCCGCCGTACGCATCTCCGCCTACGGCCACAAGACGTGGGAGGGCGCCCTGCCCGTCGGTAAGGGCGTCATCCGCACCACCGACAACGAGGCCATCCTGGAGGGCCGCTTCTTCCTTCAGACCGCCGCCGGACGGGACACGTTCGAGGTCGTCAAGGAGATGGGCCCGCTCCAGGAGTGGTCCTACGGGTTCGACATCGAGGAGCACTCCTACGAGGAGCGGGGCGACACCCGTGTCCGCGTCCTGGAGAAGTCCAAGATCCACGAAGTTTCCCCGGTGCTTCTCGGCGCCGGGGTTGGCACCCGGACCCTCGCGGTCAAGGGTGTCGAGGCCCTGAAGTTCGGCGAGGAAGCTCAGGCGGTCGTGGCCGCCGTTGCTGCCCTCGCTGACCGTGCCGCTGACGTCATGGCGAAGCGCGCGGAGAAGGGCAAGGGGCTGGGCGCCGATTCGGCGGCCCTGCTGGAGCTGGTCAACGCCGAGCTGAAGCGGCTCGCGGCGGTCCTGACCCCCGGCGAAGACGCCCCGGACATCACCGGCGAGGTCGAGCGCGAGTTCCTGCGCTTCCTCGCTTCCCGCGCGGCCTGAAGGCCGCATCTACCAGGAGAAATACCGCCATGACGGCATCTTTCCCTGCCCTGACTGAAGCTCAGGGCAAGCTCGACCATGCCCGCAAGCAGCTCCACGACGTGTTCGCCGAGGCGGGCGCCGACCTGGACATGTCCAAGGTCAAGTCCGTCGAGGGCGACAGCAAGGCCAAGGTCGAGTGGATCCGCGCGAAGAACGCCGAGATCGACGACCTGGCCGTCAAGGTCGAGGACCTGGAGACGGTCGCCAAGGCCGCCCAGCGCGTCCGCGACAACGAGGGCGACGACCGGCGTGCCGAGAGCGGCGCCGAGCAGGGCATCCGGGGCGCCAAGTCCTTCGGTGACCTGTTCATCGAGTCCAAGGCGTTCAAGGGCAAGCAGGGCGCCGTTGGCCCCGAGGCCCGCCTGGACGTAGAGCTGAAGGCCCTGCTGGAGACCGGCACCGGCTGGACCCCCGAGACCACGCGCGGCCCCCGCGTCGTGGACTACGTGACCACGCCGCTCCAGGTCGCGGACATCATCCCGTCCACCACGACCACGCAGAGCGCGATCACGTACATGGAGGAGACGACCTTCACCAACAACGCCGCCGCCATCGCTGAGGGCGGCGCGTACCCCGAGGCTGCGCTGGGCTTCACCGAGCGGACCAGCCCGGTCCGGAAGATCGGTGTCTGGCTCCCGGTCACGGACGAGCAGCTGGAGGACGTCCCGCAGGTCCGGGGCTACATCAACAACCGGCTTCCCTTCATGGTCCGGCAGCGTCTCGACGCCCAGATCCTCACCGGTTCGGGCACCGCGCCGAACCTGCGCGGCATCCTGAACACCTCGGGCATCCAGACCCAGGCCAAGGGCGGCGACACCACGCCGGACGCCATCTACAAGGCGCTGGTCAAGGTGCGCGTGACCGGCCAGGCCCTCCCGAACGCCGTGGTGCTCAACCCGGCGGACTGGCAGGACATCCGCCTGCTCAAGACCACCGACGGGATCTACATCTGGGGCTCCCCCTCGGAAGCTGGCGTTCCGCGCATCTGGGGCCTGCCGGTCGTCGAGGCCCAGGCGCTCACCGAGAACACCGGCCTGGTCGGCGACTTCCAGAACTTCTCGGAGCTGGCCACCCGGCGCGGCATCGACGTGCAGATCTCCAACAGCCACGCCGACTTCTTCACCAACGGCCAGCAGGCGATCCGCGCGGACATCCGCGTCGCCCTGGTCGTCTACCGGCCCGCCGCGTTCGCCACCGTGACCGGCATCTGATCAAGGAGACAACGTCATGCCTTACTCGGGCGGATACCCGACGGCCAACCTCAAGGCGGTGCGCGGGCGCTACAGCTTCGCCACCGACGGCGGCGCGGTCGGCGACATCGACCTGACCAGCGGCGCGGTCATCCCGGCCAACGCCTACGTGCTGTTCGGCTTCCTGGAGGTGGACACCGCGCTCACCTCCGGCGGCTCCGCCACCGTCGCCCTGAAGGTCGAGGGCGCGGCCGACCTGCTGGCCGCCACGGCGTTCGACAACGCGGTCTGGGCCAACACCGGCCGCAAGAGCCTGATCCCGGTCGCCACCGGCGCGACCAGCGTCAAGACGACCGCCGCCCGCAAGATCCAGGCGACCGTCGCGACGGCCGCGCTGACCGCCGGAGCCTTCGACGTGGTCCTGTTCTACGTCGTCGTCCCCGACTAACCAGGGAGAACGCAGCAATGGCAGAAGCGACCGTGCACGTCTGGAAGACCACCGACGGCCGACTGGTCCTCGCCGAGGACCCCGACGCCGCGATCCTGGCCTACGCGCCGGGCGACGAGGTCCAGGCGAAGGACGCCGAGGCGGTGTCTGCCCTGCTCAAGGGCGAGCCCACCCCTGAGCCCAAGGGCCAGGAGGGCGAGGACGCCAAGCAGGTCGAGAAGCCTGCCGACAAGGCCGCCAAGCGTCAGGCCGACAAGTAACCCCATAAGCGCCAGGAAGCCCCGGGAGAGCACGACTCCCCGGGGCTTCCTGCTGCAACGAGGAGGACGCGGTGGCCCTGGGCGACCCGTACGCCGAGCTGGACGACCTGAAGGCTTCCCTGTCGCTGGACGACTCGCGCAACGACGCCGAGTTGACCCGCGCCCTGGTGGCCGCGTCCCGGCACATCGAGAACTGGTGCCGCCGCCAGTTCAACCGGGCCGACATCGCGGTCCCGCAGCTGTACCGGCCCACCCGGGCCCGGCACCTGACGATCTCCGACATCTGGACCACCGATGACCTGGAGGTCGAGGTGGACACCACCGGGGACGCCACGTTCTCGACGACCTGGACGACCGCCGACTACGTCCTGGAGCCGCTGGACGGCATCAAGGACGGCGTGCCGGGGTGGCCCTTCTCCGAGCTGGTGGCCACGACCTACAGCCTGCCGTGCGACCGCTACAAGGCCCGCGTCCGCATCACGGCCAAGTACGGCTGGGAGGCCGTGCCCGACCCGGTTAAGACCGCGTGCCTGGCGCTGGCCACCGACATCTTCAAGCTCAAGGACGCCGCGTTCGGCATCACCGGCGGCGTCGGCGAGTTCGCCGCCCCGATGCGGGTCCGGGAGAACGCCGTGGTCATGGCGCTGCTGGAGCCGTACCAGAACGCCTCGGCGACTGTGCTGGTGGCGTGATGGCCTTCACCGTCCAGGAGGTCATGGAGGGCGTCGCCGCCCGGCTGCGCACCATCAACGGCCTGCGGGTCTCCTACTTCACCCCCGACCAGATCAACCCGCCCCACGCGGCCGTCGGCATGCCCGAGATCGTCAACTACCACGCCGCCATGGCGCGCGGCCTGGTCGAGCTGGCCCTGGGCGTGCAGGTGTTCGTCCCCGGCGTCGATGACCGCACCGGCCAGAACGCGCTCGCCGCGTACGCCAACCCCACCGGCGACTCGTCGGTGATCACCGCCATCGAGGCCGATAAGCGGCTGGACGGCGCCGTGTCGGACTGCATCGTCGCCTCCTTCCGCCCCTTCGGGCGCCAGGAGATCAGCGGCGCCCAGATCTACGTCGGTGAGTTCTCGCTGCGCATCTACGCGTCCGGAATCTGAGGAGTTTTCCGTGGTCAACCGCAAGGACAAGGTGAAGGTCAAGGTCGTCGGGCCCAACGTGGTCGGCGGCGTCGAGGCCCCCGGCACGGTCGAGCTGGACCCCGACGAGACCAACATCCCGGCGCTGGTCGAGTCCGGACAGGTCGAGCTGATCGACCCGCTCCCCGAGGACGACACCGACGCCCCGAAGACGACCCGTAAGGCGCGGGACAAGAGCTGATGGCCGCAATCGCCCTGCTCAACGCCACGACCTACATCCACGGCTTCGACTTCACGACCAAGACCAACAACATCACGGTCAACGCTGAAGCCGAAGACCTGGACGCCACCACGTTCGGCGGCAACGGATACCGGCAGCGCATCGCGGGCCTGCGCGAGGTCACCAGCGACCACAGCGGCTTCTGGGAAGGCCCCGTGGACGCCGAAGCGTGGGCCAACCTCGGCGTGGCCGACCGCGCCGTCACCGTGGCCCCGACCGGCACCGAAGGCGACGTGGCCTACATGTTCCGCGCTGGCCAGTTCAGCTACGAGCAGTTCGGCGACGTCGGCGACCTGACGCCGTTCTCCATCTCGATGTCCGGGTCCAACGCCTACGGCATCGTGCGCGGCGGCCTGGCCAAGGCCAAGGGCAGCGTCTCGGCGACCGGCGCTCTCGGCAGCGTCGTCAACCTCGGCGCCCCGCTGGCCACCCAGTACGTCTACGCCGTGCTGCACGTGTTCAGCGCCGGGACCACGATCACGGTCCAGGTGCAGTCCGACACCGCCGCGAACTTCCCGTCCGCGACCACCCGGGGAACCATCGGCCCGATCACCGCCGTCGGCGGCACCTGGCTGGCCCGCGTCGCCGGACCCTTCGTCGGCGAGACGCACTGGCGTCTCAACGTCTCCGCGATCACCGGGACCTTCGAGGTCGCCGGGGCCATCGCGGTCCAGTAACCCACCCCACCGCACGATTCGCGCTGTTCAGGCCGTCCTCCGGGGCGGCTTTTCTCATGAGGAGACAAGCCCATGGCGGCTTTCGCGTTCACGAACGCACGCGTCGAGGTCAACTCGGTGGACTGGTCGGCGTGGGTCACCAGCGTCACCCTGAACTTCGAGGCCGAAGACCTGGAGACCACGGCGATGGGGACCGGCTTCCGGACCCGCATCGCGGGCCTGAAGGACGGCTCGGTGGACATCGAGTTCAACAACGACTTCGTGGACAACGGGCTCGACGAGGTCCTGTGGGGCCTGTGGGGCACGCTGACCACGGTCAAGATCCGCCCGGACGCGGGCGCCATCACGGCGAACAACCCCGAGTACAGCGGTTCGGTCCTCGTCAACGAGATGAACCCGCTGGACGGCTCCGTCGGCGACCTGGCCAAGCGGTCGGTGTCCTGGCCGACCTCGGGCGTCTGGGCTCGCGCCGTCTCCTGATGGCCGACCTGGAGGTCAAGGGCAGCGACCTTCGCAAGCTCACCAAGGACCTGCGCAAGCACGCCGACGGCAAGCGCCTGGCCAAGGAGCTGCGGCAAGAGCTGCGCAAGGTCGCCAAGCCGTTCGTCCCGGCCGTCCGCAAGGCCATCGCCGCCATCCCGTCGAAGGGCTACAACGCCCGGCACGGGCGCGTGACGCTGCGCCGCCACATGCAGAAGGCCACCAAGCTCCAGGCCAAGACCGGCGGCAAGGACGCCGGGGTCGTGGTGCGGGTCGAGCACACCGCCATGCCCGCCGGGATGGGCAACCTCCCGGCCTACATGGAGGGCGAGCCCCGGTTCACCCGCTGGAACTCCCCCAACTGGGGCCGCATAGGCCCAGGCAACTGGAAGACCCAGTCAGAACACCCCTTCTTCTACCAGGCCGTCCGGCCTGCCGAGGGCCAAGCCGTACGCGCGGCCCAGGACGTAGTCGAACGCATCGCGAGAGAGGTCGAATCATGACCAAGCCCAAGGACGACACCACCGCGCTGGACGCCGCCGAGGCCGAGGCCACCGGCGCGGTGGTGGACGACCGGTCGTTCACGATCGCCGGGGAGACCTTCACCATCCCCAAGAAGATCAAGTACTTCAAGCTGCTGCGCCGGATGAACGCCGGTGACGAGTTCGGCGCCATGGAGGTCCTGCTGGGCTCCGAGCAGATGGAGCGGCTCGAAGAGCTGGAGATGACCGACGAGGACGTGGAGACCCTGAACGCCGAGATGTCCAAGGTCATGGGCGTCGAAGAGGGAAACTCGCCCAGCTCGCAGAGCTGATCTGCGGGCATCCCGAGGACGTCGAAGCCGACCTGTCGCACTACTACCCGCGCGACTGCGACCAGCTCGACCGGTTCCTGACCGGCCAGATGACCGTCCGGCGACTGTGGGTCCTGGTCTCTCGTCTCCCCCCGGAATCGGCCACTCAGGCCGTGCTGTCCGGCCGTCCCGGCAAGGGCTTCGAGCGCATCGAGTGGACGACCACGCTCCAGGTCTTGGCCGCGATCCACGACCAGCTCCAGGCGCTCAACTACCTGACCGGCGCCGTACACGCCGGGCGTAAGAACCCGGTCCCCGAGCCGATCCCCATCCCACGGCCGGGCCTCCCCGAGAAGTCGCCCCCGAAGAGGAGGCGGTCCCCAAGCTGAGGAGTCCTAGGTGGCCGGTCGTACCGTCTCGCTGTTCCTGGTCGCTCGCGACCGGATGTCGAAGACGTTCGCCAAGGTCGCCGCGAACTCCGACAAGATGACGTCGCGGGTCGAAAAGCTCAACTCGATCACCCGCAAGGCCACCGGCATAACCGCCCTGGCCGGTGGCATGACGGCGCTGGGCGCGGCGGCGGCCCCGGCAGCTGCCGCCGTGGCGGCGATGCCTGCCGCGATGCTCGCGGCCAAGGTCGCCTCGGGCGTGCTGAAGGTCGGCCTGATCGGCGTCGGCGAGGCCATGTCGGCGGTCGCCGAGGGCGACGCCAAGGCCCTGGACGAGGCGTTGAAGAAGCTCTCGCCGAACGCCCGCGCCTTCGTCAAGGAGGCCGGTGGCCTCAAGAAGGCGTTCGAGCCGGTCCAGCAGGCCGTCCAGAACCGCCTGTTCGAGGGCCTGTCCGGACAGATGGGCAAGATCGGCCGGAACCTCCTGCCGACCGTCCGCAAGGGCATGGTCGGCGTCGCCGGTGGCCTGAACTCCATGGCCAAAGAGGGCCTGAAGGTCGCCAACTCCAAGGCGTTCAAGGGCGAACTGGGCAAGGTCTTCAAGGGCACCACCGGCATCGTCAAGACGCTGTCCGGCGCCGTGCGGCCCCTGGTCATGTCCATCGTGCGCCTCGGGGCCGCGAGTCTGCCCCTGGCCAAGCGCATGGCCCAGTGGGCCGTCAACGGGGCCAAGGCGGTCAACGCCTTCCTGAAGTCCAAGAAGGGCGCGGACTTCCTGAAGGGCGCCATCAAGGGAGCCGGGGACACCCTGGCCACCCTGGGGCGGATCGCCAAGAACATCGCGTCGATCTTCATCAACGTCTTCAAGAACGCGGGCGGCGCCGGGGACGGTCTGCTGACCACGCTGGAACAGCTCACCGCCAAGGCGGCGGCCTGGGTGAAGTCCACCGAGGGCCAGACGAAGATCGCCGACACGTTCGCCCTGCTGCGCGACGTCCTTGCCCAGCTCGGCACGATCCTGCCGCTGGTCGTCGGCCCTCTCGGCGCCATCGCCAAGGTCCTGGGCATGCTGCCCACTCCGACGGCCGACGTCGTGGCCAAGGTGCTGGCGTTCGGCCTGGTCATCAGCCTGCTGGGCGGCAAGCTGCTCATGGTCGGCAAGCTGCTGTTCGGCTTCGGCAAGGGCGTGTTCACCGTCGCCAAGGGCGCGGTTGGCTTCGTTGGCGGCATCGCCAAGGGCAGCGCGGCACTGGGGGCGAACGCGAGCGCGGCGGCCAAGGCCGGGGCGGCCGTACGGTCTTTCGGCTCCACGATGGTCACCGGCGTCAAGGCGTCGGCCCAGATGGTGACCAGCCTGTCGGCGATGGCCTGGAACGGCATCAAGGCCGGGGCGTCCATGGCGGGCGCGGCCACCAAGACCGCGCTGCTGACCGTCGCCCAGAAGGCCAGCGCGGTCGCCTCCAAGGCGATGGCCGCCGCGACGTGGCTGGTCAACGCGGCGATGCGGGCCAACCCGATCGGGATCATCATCACGATCATCATGGCGCTGGTCGGCGCCATCGTGCTGGCCTACAACAAGTCCGAGACGTTCCGGAACATCGTCAACGCGGTCTGGAACGGCATCAAGACGGCCATCACCACGGCGTGGAACAACTTCATCAAGCCCGCCCTGACCGCTTTGTGGTCGTTCATCACGAACACCCTGGCGCCGAAGTTCCTGTGGTTCCACAACAACATCGTCAAGCCGGTGTTCTCCGCCGTCGGCGCGGTGATCAAGTGGGCCTGGAACAACCTGGTCAAGCCGATCTTCGCGGCGATCGTCTTCTACTACAAGAACATCCTGGGCCCCGTGGTCCTGTGGCTGTACCGGAACGTCGTCAAGCCGATCTGGAACGCCATTGGAACCGCGATCAAGTGGGCTTGGTCGAAGATCATCTCTCCGGCGTTCTCCGCCATCAAGAACGGCGTCCAGCTGGTCGGCAAGGCGTTCAAGGGCGCGTCCGACTTCATCAAGACCGCCTGGGGCAAGATCAAGGAAGCGGCCAAGGCGCCGATCAAGTTCGTCGTCCAGACCGTCCTGAACAACGGCATCCTGCGGGCCTGGAACTTCGTCGCCGACAAGTTCAACCTGTCGCCGAAGAACCTGTCCATCCCGCTGCCCAAGGGCTTCGCGACCGGCGGCCACATCGCCGGACCCGGCGGCCCCAGGGACGACCGCATCCCGATCATGGCCTCCGACGGCGAGTTCATGGTCAACGCCCGCGCCACCAAGCGGTTCCGCCCCCTCCTGGAGGCGATCAACCGACGGGGCGGGTCCGGGTTCAAGGTGGCCAGGGCCCTGGGCGTCACCGGCGACCCCGGCGGCATGGGCCTGCCCGGCTACGCCGAGGGCGGCATCATCGGCGGCATCAAGGCGTTCTTCGGCCAGGCCAAAGACTGGTTCATGGACGGCATCAAGAATGCCGCCAAGCTGGTCACCGGCCCGATCCTGGACAGCCTGGAATCCGCCATGGGCGGCTCCACCTTCGGCAAGATGCTGGCCGGGATCCCGCGCAACATCGTCAACGGCTTCCTGAGCTGGATCGACGGCAAGGACTCCGCCATCGGCGGGCCCGGCCAGAAGGCAGTCAAGGCCGCGCGCTCGCAGCTCGGCGTGCCGTACTCGTGGGGTGGTGGTGGCCCCGGCGGCCCGTCGTACGGCATCGAGCAAGGCGCGAACATTCGGGGCTTCGACTGCTCCGGCCTGACCGAATACGCCTGGTGGCAGGCCACTCACAAGTCCATCGGCGGCACGACCTACAGCCAGAAGGGCATCCTGAAGCGCGTCGGCGTGCCCCGGCCTGGTGACGTCGGCCAGCCCCACCCGGGCCACACCTACCTCATGTCCGGCCCCGGAAAGATCATCGAGGCGCCGTACACGGGGGCCCGGGTCCGCGAGGTCGGCATGCGCGCGACCCCGTGGTGGGGCCGCCCGCCGTGGGTGATGGACACCGGCGGCGTACTTCCGCCCGGCATGAGCCCGCCCATCTACAACGGCACCGGCGGGCCCGAGTACGTCTTGCGGCCCGACCAGCTGGCCGCCATGGGCGACTCTCGCAAGGTCGTCCTGGAGGTCCGGGGCAACAGCGACCTTGCCCAGCTAATCCGCAAGTCCGTCCGCGTCAAGGGCGGCGACGTCCAGCGCGCTTTCGGGACCAGGGGGTAAGTCGTGGCCTTCCCTCAGAGCGCCCTGGGCGTGACGGTCGGGCTGTATCTCGGCGGGTCGTGGGTGGACGTCTCCACGGACGCCCTGCACCGCGACGCGATCAACATTCAGCGAGGCCAGAGCGACGAGGGGTCTCAGGCGGACCCCTCGTCGTGCACGCTGACCCTGAAGAACCAGGCGGGCACCTACAGCCCGCGCAACCCGCTGTCGGCGTACTACGGCATCATCGGCCGGAACACGCCCCTGCGGGTGTCGGTCAACGAGGGCACGCCCTACCTGGCCACGCAGGGAACCCAGTTCGCCAATACCGGCGCGTCCACCCCGGACGCCGCCGCGCTCGACATCACCGGTGACATCGACATCCGGATTGACGTCACCATGGCGAACTGGCTGACCGTGGGGACCAGCTCGTCTGTGGAGCTGGCCGGGAAGTTCCGCACCTCGGGCGGTAACCAGCGGTCCTGGCTGTTCATGATGCGCAACGGCCGCCCCTGGTTCGAGTGGTCGGCCGACGGCACGAACGTGCTCCAGAAGACGTCCACGGCGGACCTGACCATCCCGTCCTCGGGGCGGCTCGCGCTGCGCGTCACCCTGGACGTCAACAACGGCGCGGCCGGGAACACGGTCACCTTCTACACGTCCGACACGATCTCGGGCACGTGGACCCAGCTCGGGGACCCCGTGGTCACCGCCGGAACGACGTCCATCTTCAACAGCACGGCCGAACTCCGGGTCGGCGACGGGTCCACCGACATCGGGTTCTACACGCCGGACGGCGGCGTACACGCCTTCCAGCTGCGTAACGGCATCGCCGGGTCGGTCGTCGCCAACCCCGACTTCACCGCCCAGGCCCTCGGCGCCACGTCGTTCGCCGACGCCGCCGGGCGCACCTGGACCGTGAACAACTACACGTCGATCTCCAACCGGCGCTTCCGCTTCCACGGCGAGGTGTCGTCCTGGCCCCAGCGCTGGGACCCGTCCGGCAACGACGTGTACACGCCCATCGAGGCCGCCGGGATCCTGCGCCGCCTCGGGCAGGGCGCCCCCGAGCTGCGCTCCACGCTGTACCGGGGCCTGACCACGCTCAGTACCAACAAGCCGGTGGCGTACTGGCCCGCCGAGGACGAAGAGGGCTCCACGACCATCGCGTCCGGCCTCGGCGGACCGCCCATGACCATCGTGGGCACGCCAGGCTTCGGCGACTACGAAGGCTTCGCCGCCTCGGCGCCCATCCCGCTGCTCAACGACAGCGAGTGGACCGGCATCGTCCCCGGCTACGCGGTGTCCTCCCAGCTGACCATGCGGTTCCTGCTGGCCGTCCCGACCGGCGGTTCGGTCAACGCCCAATCCATCTGCAAGGTCCTGACCAGCGGAAGCGCGCCCAGCTGGGAAGTGGTCTACGGTACCGGCGGCACGCTGCGCGTGGTGGCCAAGGACGAAGAGGGCACCATCCTGCTGGACTCCGGCTACATCGCCTTCAACGTCAACGGCGCCAAGCTGCGCGTCGCCCTGGACCTGCTCCAGAACGGCGCCAACGTCGAGTGGGACCTGACCACCGTCGAGCCCGGCCAGACCGGCGTCACCACCGGCGGCACGCTCAACAACCAGACGTTCGGCCAGGCCAAGCGGGTCATCGTCAACAACGGCGGCGGCATCACCGACACAGCCGTGGGCCACGTGTCCATCCAGCCCGGCATCACGTCCGTCTACGACCTGGCCGACCAGCTGAACGCCTACATCGGCGAGAAGCCCGCCCGCCGGTTCTGGCGGCTGTGCCAGGAGGAGAACATCCCGTTCCGGCTGATCGGCCACCTGGACGACGGCGAGCTGATGGGCGCCCAGACCCGCTCGACCCTGGTGTCCCTGCTGACCGAGGTCGCCGAGACGGACCTGGGCATCATGTTCGAGCCGCGCGACCTGTTCGGCCTGGGCTACCGCACCCGCGAGTCCCTGTACAACACCTCGGCGACGGTCGCGCTCGACTACGACGCCGAGCAGGTCTCCATCGGCCTGGAGCCGGTGGACGACGACCAGGCCACCCGCAACGACATCACCGTGACCAGGGAGGGCGGATCGTCGGCCCGCGCGATGCTGGAGACCGGACCGCTCTCGACCCAGGCGCCGCCCAACGGCGTCGGTCCCTACCCCAGTTCGGTGACCATCGCGGCCATGTCGGACCAGCAGTTGCCCGACCAGGCTTCCTGGCGGCTGCACCTGGGCACCGTGGACGAGGCCCGCTACCCGCAGGTCACGATGAACCTGGCCAACGCGGCCCTGTCTAGCAACGCCGCCCTGTCGGCGGCCGTGCGGGCGCTGGAGGTCGGCGACCGGCTGACCATCGCCAACCTGCCGTCCTGGCTCCCGCCCGAGCTGGTCTCCCAGCTGGTCTACGGCTTCGACGAGCTGCTGGACAACTTCGCCAACGAGATCGTGGTCAACTGCGTGCCCGACTCGCCGTACCAGGTCGGCGTGTACGGCACCGCGCGCTACGGCCCGTACGCCAGCACGCTGGCCGAGGACCTGACGACCACCGAGACCGGCGCGGACGTCGCCACCACGGCGGGCCCGCTGTGGACCACGGCCGCCGGTGACCTGCCGCTGGACATCATGGTCGGCGGCGAACGGATGACCGTCACGGCCATCTCCGGCGCCTCCAGCCCGCAGACGTTCACCGTCACCCGCTCCGTGAACGGCATCGTCAAGACGCACCTGACCGGCGCGGCCGTGCAGCTGTTCACGCCCTCCTATCGAGCCCTGTAGGAGCCATGCCGAACATCACCGACGGCGAACTGGTCCGGGGCGCCGACTTCCCGACCACGGTGTTCGCCCAGGAGGACACCGTCCAGAACGGGTCAGCCTCCCCGACGTACGTGACCGGCACCCCCGAGCTGGGCGTCTACTTCATGGCGCCCACCTCGGGCCGCGTTCTGATCACCGTGAGCGGCGGCGCCCGGGACGCGACCAACGACAACCGGGCCTTCCTCGCCCCTCAGGTGTTCCTGGACAGCGCCCAGGGCGACGAGATCCTGGCCCCGTCGGTCGAGTCGTACGGCTGGGCCAACCCCGGGTCGAACAGCGACTACGTGTTCGGCTCCCGGGTGTCGATGCTGGAGGGCCTGACCCCGGGCCGGGTCTACTACGCCCGCGTCATGTTCTCCCCCGAGGGTGCCAGCGTCGAAGTCCGCACCCGCGAGATCATGGTGGAGCCGGTGTCATGACCGATCACCTGGTGGGCTCCAAGATCAAGGCGGCGGACTTCCCGCCGACCGTCTGGTCCAACGACAACACCGACTTCAACAACGTCACGGCCACGACGTTCCAGAACGGCACGCCGGAGGTGTCGGTCACCTTCATCGCCCCGACCTCCGGCCGCGTCCTGGTCATCAACGGCGGCGGCTGCCGGAACAACACCGGCGCGGACCAGATCTTCATGGACTCCGAGGTCCGGGTGACCAACAGCGGCGGCGCGGTCGTGTCCGCCGCCAGCGTCACCGGCGAGGGGACGATCTCCTGCGCGGACGAGTCGATCGCCCACGAGTACAAGAGCCGCGCCTACGTCGTGTCCGGCCTCACCCCCGGCGGCCAGTACTTCGCGCGCCTCCAGTACCGCAGCTCGACCGGCGCCGGAACGGCTGACGTCAGCGCCCGGTCCCTCATCGTCCAGCCCATCCCGTAGGAGGCCGACGTGCCCGATCTGCTGGCCGGGACCACGATTCGCGCCCTGGACCGGCCCCCGAGCGGTTACACCGCCGAAGGCACGCTCCAGAGCAACATCAACACCAGCGGCGCGTACGTCGAGCCCACCAACCAGTGCCGCGTGACCTTCATCGGCCCCACCTCGGGCCGGGTCAAGGTGGTGGTCGGCGGCGGCTTCCGCGACGACACGAACAACAACCAGGGCTTCCTCGCCGTCGAGATCCGCGAGACGAACGTGTCCGGCTCGACGGTGGCCGTGGCCAGCGCCTACGCCCAAGGGATCATCTCGATGCCCGAGGCGAGCGACTACTACTACCACTCCCGGATCACCCTGCTGGACGGCCTTACCCCAGGTCAGATCTATTTCGCGCGGATCATGATGAAGACCGAAACGGCGGTCGGCGCGACGGTGGACCTGCGGCTGAAGAACCTAGCCATCATCCCCGTCCCGTAAGGAGAACAGCCGTGCCCTACACGTGGGTCACCGCCGAGTCCGACAACCCGAACAACAAGATCACGCTGTACGCCACCCGTGGCGTCGTGTCCTTCGACATCGCGATCACCGTGGACGGCGGGAGCTACGAGGACACCGCCCCGGCCATGGGCGAGATCAAGGAGGCGCTGGAGGACCTGGGCTTCGACGTCCAGTCCATCCAGACCGGCGGGTTCCTGCCTCGCACCCTCCAGGAGCAGGCGTAACCGAGTCCACCGTCACATCTCCATAGTGCGAGGTCAGGCGTGCCAGCAACCGTCTGGAACATCACCATCGAACAGGGCGCGACCTGGACGACCACCCTCACCCTCACCGACCGGGACCTGACCGGCTGCTCGGCGCGGATGCAGATCCGCGAGACGGTCAGCTCGCCGTCCACACTGCTCTCGCTGACCAGCTCCCCGGCGGCCGGGATCGCCATCACGGCGGGCCCGCCGGGCGTCATCACCCTCACCATCACGGCCGCTCAGACGGCTGACATGGCGTGGAAGCACGGCGTCTACGACCTGGAGCTGGTCACCGCCGGGGGCACGGTCGAGCGCCTGCTGAAGGGCGACGTGGCGGTGGACTTCGAGGTGACGCGGTGAGCGAACTCGTCATCGAGTCCGGCAACACCTACGAGATCGTCCTGGCCCCGCAGTCGCCCACCGACGTTGATGTGGCCACGCCAGGCCCCCAGGGGCCGCCAGGACCGCCCGGCCCCGCCGGTGGCGAGACCTACGTCTACGACCGCAACGGCGTGCCTGCGGCCACCTGGACCGTCTCCCACAACCTCGGGCGCCGGGTCCACGTGACCGTCTGCGGCGACGACGGCCGCGAGGTGGACACCGACGTCGAGAACCCCGACCTGAACACCACAGTGATCACTTTCGCCACGCCGTTCAGCGGTACGGCGCTCATCGGTTAGGAGACCCATGTCCCGCGCCGTCCTGAACGGGCTCAACCTCAGCAACCAGCGCATCACCAACGTCGCCGACCCCAGCTCGAACACGGACGCCGCCACCAAGCAGTACGTGGACCAGGTCGCCCGGGGCCTGAACTGGAAGCAGTCCGTACGCGCCGCGACCACCACCAACGGCACGCTCGCCACGGCGTACGAGAACGGCGACACCCTGGACGGCGTCACGCTGGCCACCGGTGACCGCATCCTGCTCAAGGACCAGACGACCGGCGCGGAGAACGGCATCTACGTCGTCGCCGCGAGCGGGGCGCCCACCCGGGCCACCGACATGCCCGCCGCGTCCGACGGCAAGGGCGTGGCCGTCACGGTCACCTCGGGCACGGTCAACGCCGACCGGGTCTACATCCAGACCGCCGACACCGCGACCGTCGGCACCGACGCGCTGACCTGGTCGCAGCTGGGCGGCGGCGGTACCTCCTACACGGCCGGGGACGGCCTGTCGGAGAGCCCGGCGGGGACGTTCAACGTGGCCACCGGCTCGGGCCTGGAGATCTCCTCCGACGCGGTCCGTATCGCTGCGGCGGCGGCCGGTGCGGGCCTCACCGGCGGCGCTGGCTCCGCGCTCGCGGTCGGCGCGGGATCCGGCATCACCGTCAACGCCGACGACGTGGCCCTGGCCAGTTCGACGGCGGGCAACGGCCTGACCTACACGACCGGCGTCCTGGCCGTCGGCGCCGGGACCGGCATCTCGGTGTCCTCCGACGCCGTGGCCGTGGACACCGGAACCATCTCCCGGCACGTCGCGGCCAACGTCGGCGACAACTCCGCCACGCAGATCGACGTCACGCACAACCTGGGTACCAAGGACGTGATCGTCGAGCTGTACGTGAACAGCGGGTCGAACGAGACCGTCATCGCGGACGTGAGCAGGCCCGACACGAACACGGTCCGGCTCAACTTCGCCACGGCGCCGACGTCGAACCAGTACCGCGTAGTGATCATGGGCTGAGCCGATGCCCAAGGCCCTCACTCCCATCCAGCTGCCCCAGCTGGCCAGCCCGGCCTCGCCCTCGTCGGGCTACACGGCACTGTCGGCGCGCTCTGGCGACATCGCCTACAGCGAGGATTCCGGCGGCACCGAGCGGCTGGTGGCCGCCGGGCCGATCCCGGTACGGCTCACCTCGGCGCAAAACTCCACGTCCACGTCACTGGCCGACGTCACCGGCCTGGGGCTCTCGGTGCAGGCAAACCGCAAGTACCTGTTCCGCTTCCTTGGCCAGTACACGGCCGCCGCCTCCACGACCGGACTGGGCCTGGCCATCAACGGCCCCACGCTGGGCTCCGAGGGCCTGATGTGCAATGTCTTCATCGCACAGACAAACCAGATTCCGTACCTGGGCAGCGTGACCGCCTACAACACGGCGGTGCTCAACACCGCGTCCTCGGCGTCCACCCGCATGCCCTGGGAGTGCTGGGGCTACATCCATGTCGGGGGCAGCGCGGGCACGCTCCAGCTCCGCTTCCGTACCGAGGTGTCCACGTCCCAGGTGTCCGTCCAGGCCGGGTCCATCGGGTTCGCCTGGGTGATCGGCTGATGCCTACGTTCCTTACGCCGCTCCAGCTCATCGAGGTCCCCACCGGCGTGGACCCGGCGGCCAGCGGCTACGACTCGCTGCATGGCCTGAGCTTCGGCCCGGCTTACAAGGGCTCGGACGGATCGCTGGGCAGGCTCTTGGACATCGTCCAGGGCCGCGTGGCGTCGAACCTGACGAACACCACGACCACGCTGGCCGACATGACCGGCCTGGCCCTGCCGGTACTCGCGGCCGGGCACTACTACTACGAGTTCTCCGGGACCTACTCCAGCTCGGTGTCCGGCTGCTACATCGCCGCCGGAGTCAACGGGCCGTCCACGGGCTCGAACGGCGTCGCCTGCAACCTGCACCTTCACGTGGAAAACGGCGCGGACACCTGGCACAACGGGTGCACCACGTCCTTCGGGTCGTCGATCACTCCCGGCTTCGTGCAGACGGCCAACGTCTCGATCCCGTGGCGGATCTACGGCTACGCCCACATCGGCGCGTCTGGCGGCAACCTGACGCCCCAGTTCGCCAGGAACTCCGGCGCGGGCACGATCACGATCCAGGCAGGCGCCTGGGGCTGGCTCTGGCGCCTGAACTAGATCACGAATTTTCGCAGGGCCCCGAACTCTCCGTTCGGTCATTTTGCCGAACGAGCGAGAGCCACGAACGCGCCCACCGTCCCCCGGCCCCCCGGGGAACGGTGGGCGCTCTTTCGCGTTCCAGGCGTACCCCCACACACGGAATTATCGCTTCCGAGAACTCTAATTTGCGGAACCTGACACCTAGAATGGGGGCATGAATGATCTCGTCGTGACCACCACGGCGGCCCTGCCCGCCACCGTCGTCACGCTCCCCCGGGCCCAGAATCCCTACCACGTGTACCTGGATTCGCTGAAGAGCGCGGAGTCCCGGCGGACCATGCGCGGATGCCTGAACCACATCACGGCGATGCTGGCCGACGTGAGCGGCCAGGAGATCATCGCCGAGGCCGTCCCGTGGGGGGCGCTGCGCTTCCAGCACGCCGCCAACATCCGGGCCCGGCTCACCCAGGAGACCCGCACCGTGCGCGGCGAGACCGCCCCTCTGTCGCCGTCCTACATCAACGCGCACCTGGCGGCCCTGCGCGGCGTCCTGAAGGCCGCGTTCAACCTGGGCCACCTCGGCGCCGACGACCTGGCCCGCGCACGCGAGGCCCTGAAGAACGTCACCGGCTCACGCCTGCCCGCCGGACGCAACCTGGCCGACGCCGAACAGGCGGCCATGCTGCGGGTCTGCCTGGACGGCACGCTCGCGGGCATCCGCAACGCCGCCATCGTGGCCCTGCTGTGCGCGACCGGCGCCCGGCGTGCCGAGGTGGCCGCCGCCCGGCGTGAGCACTACGACCCCGGCGGGCGGGCGCTGCGCATCGTCGGCAAGGGCGACCGTCAGCGCGAGGTCTACGTCAACGAGGACGCCGCCGTCTACCTCGGTGCCTGGCTCGCCCAGCTCGACGGCCGCACCGGCGCCCTGTTCGTGCCCATCGACAAGTGGGGGCACCTGGCCAACCGGCACATGAGCACCCGGGCCGTCGGAGCCGTCATCGACGACGTACGGCGGCGCGCGGGCCTGCCGAGGCTCACGCCGCACGACTTCCGGCGGACCTTCATTGGCCAGCTGCTCGACGACGGCACCGACCTGGCCACGGCCCAGGCGCTCGCCGGGCACGCCTCACCGGTCACCACGGCCGGGTACGACCGGCGCCCGGCCGCCGCACGCAAGGCCGCCGCCAACCGGCTGCGCCTGCCGCGCCCCGAAGACCTCAAGCCCGCGACGGTAGCCGGGTGATCCCCGTACCGTTGATCTCGTGAGGCGTTGAACGCCCAGGCGCTCCGAGATGATTCATGTGGGGTGGTTGCCTCGGAGGCGCCCGTGAGAGGGGTCGCGGTCCCGGTGTTGACCGGGTCGGGCCCCTCTCTCCGTGTTTATGCAGGCCAGAGGCCCAATCGCTGTACGGGCCGCTGAGAGGCCCCCTGTGGGACCTAACCCTTCCTATCGACCACCTGCTGTTTGGCCGTCTGCGGCCATCTCAGAGCCTCGATTTTCGCCATGATCACGCCACTGACCCCGGACATGCAAAAGGCCCCCTTTCCGACCTCGGATGAGGCGGAAAGGGGGCCTTTTGATCATTGCGTGGTGAAGGATGAGGGGTCTCAGGAGGGTCGATGTATCAGCCCGTCGCGCCCGTGGAGCGACCGGTCCGGCGGGCCCTTCTCGCGGCGTCGGTGACCCGGTAGCCGCTCCCGTCGAGAGGCGGTAATCCAGGGCCGAAGTGGAGGCCGTCCGGGGGCGGTAATCGGGGCGGTAATCCACCCGGTAGCGGGGGCAGAAATTACCGCCCTCTGACCCCGGAAACCGGGGCGGTAGCGAGGGCGGTAATCGGGGGCCTAACCGACCGACCGCAGGGGCGGCCGGGCGGGCGCTTGCGCCTCTAGTTCGACGAGTTCCTTCTTGATCTCACGGAGGAGCTGACGGCCCCGGTCTGGGGTCAGGCCGAGCGACTTGCCAAGCTCGCCGCCCGAGATCTCCGGGTTCTCCTCATACAGGATGCGGGCCTCGTCCTTGCTGCTCAGGCCGCGCCTATCCGGGTCCACAGCGGTCGCCTTCGGGCCCTTGCCGGACCTCTTACCGGCGGGCTTGCTGTCGGTCAGCTCACGCCGCACACGGGCGGTCGTTTCGACCTCGGCGCGGGTACGCGCGGCCTCCTCGGCGGCCTCGATGAGGGCCGGGATTTCCGCCTCGGCTTCCGCCCTGCCGCGCGCCTCGGCGGCCTCGATTTCCGCCCCCCGCTTCCGCGTCGCTTCCGCCTCGATTACCGGTCGGACTTCAGCCTCCACTTCCGCCTTGATTTCCGCCCTCGCTTCCGCCTCCAGGCGGTCGCGGATTTCCGCCTTGATGGAGATCATTTCGGCGGCCTCGGCGGCCTTCTTGACCGCGTCGTGGGCGATCTTCTTCGCCTTCATGAAGAGGTTCAGCGCGACCATCGAAGAGGCGTCCAGAATGATCGGCAGCACCAGGGACCAGAAGTCGCCCATCTTGGGGCGGAGAACTTCGGCCTGGTGTGCGATCGACATGCCCATGCACGACAGCATCAGCGTGATGATGGCGAACTTGATCCACGAGTTGACCAGGGGGTCCTTCAGGGCGTCGGAGAGCCAGAACGCGATGGCCACGGGGACAATGCCGATGATCAGGGCGAGTGAAATGTCCCCGAAGCTCACCTTTATCGCACCGGCGGCGGTGATCTCCTGAGCGGTCACGGCCAGCTTGCCGTCGGGCAGCTTCGGCGCCAGGGCGTAGTAGATGTTCAGGTAGAGGCTGACCAGGGCTGTTGCGATCAGGAACCTCTTCCAGCCTCGCCCGGCCTCCTCCATGGATTCTGGGGTGTTCACGGTTGCTCCCTTGCGAAAGGTCATCAGCACTCCGGTGGTTGCACACAGAGTCACGACGGGTTACCCTCACGCGCGCATGCGCGCATGCGCGCCCCCGCGTATGGCTCCCAGCGGCCCCGAGTTCTCTCGCCCCGGGGCCGTGAGAATGAGAATGAGAAAGTCACGCTCGGTGGTCAGGAGACCTTCAGCGTGTAGACGCCGTCGGCGACCTTCTCGACCGGCAGCGTGGAGATCAGCCGGTAGGCGGTCGGCATCGAGCACACACCCGCGTCCACGATGTCGGCGACCTTCAGCTGGCCGCGCTCGCGGAACAGGGCCATGATCTTGTCGGCCTTGTCGTCCTTCGAGCTGATCGGGATCACGGTCGCGTCCTGCCCCGGCGTCTCCGCCGGTGCGACGGCCGCGCCGCCGCCGTACTTCTGGTCGTACTCGGCGAGCCCGGCCAGGTAGCCGCGCTCGTAGGCCGCCGCGCTGCGCGCGTCCAGCTGCTCCCCGGCGGGGACCAGCCGCGCGCTGGCCTCGGGCGTCATGTAGAGCGTCCGGGAGACCAGGTCGCGGCCGTTGCCGGTGAGCACGAAGCCCAGGCCGTGCGTCTTCTTGGTCATCTCCTCGTCGAAGTACTTCGGCAAGGTGTTGGCAGCGACTTCGAGCCCGGCGGAGTTCGCCATCCGGTTGGTCTCCGAGGTGGCGACCCGGTACAGGATGACGTTGCCGGAAAGCAGCTGCTCGCGGGCGTCGCTGTCGTCGTTGAACGCGCCGTCCACGCTGGGGCGCTGGGTGGCCACGGTCGCCTTCATCCAGGCGGCGCGGCCCTCCTGCACGATCCGGCGGACGATCGGGCCCAGCTCGCGGATCTCGAACACGCGGGGCATCTCGTCGATGACCGCGTGAACCATCGGGATGCCGTAGTCCGGTCCCATCCGGGCCGGGCCGACCTCGCCTAGCATGACGATGCGCTCGTCCAGGACGGCTTCCACGCCACGCAGGCCCGCGAAGATCTCCCGCTTGTTCAGGTACGAGCCGTACAGCTTGGACTGGAGGTCCTTGAAGTCGCCGCCGCCCTTCGGGTCGAAGAGCAGGACGGCGGAGCCGAACGCGATGGACTCGCCCATGATCAGGCGGAGGCCCGAGGTCTTACCGGACCCGGTGGCGCCCACGAAGATGTCGTGGACCGCGCCGGACTCCGGGTCGAACAGGATGTAGTAGGCCAGGCCCGACCCGTCGGGGTAGACCGCGAACGGCACCCGTCCGGTGGCCCGGTCGAGGCCGGGGCCCTCCCAGTAGGACACGTCCATGAGCGGGTTGCGCTCAAGGACCAGCAGGCGGCCCCGGGTCTTGCGGCCCCGGCGGTCGGCCTCCAGGTAGACCAGCTCGTCCACGAAGTCCATGTCGAGCGTGCCCTTGATGTCCTCCAGGGCGCTGCGCATCTTGTTGTAGGTCCACTTCTTCGGGCCGCCCTCGATGACCCAGGCCATGCCGTTGGGCGTGCCCTGGTGGTCGAACAGCGGTTCCGGCTCGACCAACTCGCTGCGGGCCAGCGCGCCCTCGGTGGACCCGACGGCGTTCTCTTCGCTCCAGGCCACCTGGTGCGGGTGCGGCCCTTCGGGCTCGACCTCGGCGACCGGCGCCGCCTCGATGGCGGCCACCGGCGCGGCGTAGGTCAGGGCGATCGGGCGGGGGCGGATATACCACCACCACGGCGCGGACATCGCCGCGCCGCCAAGGACCAGCAGGGTGGGCATCGGGGTGTTCATCCCGGGGCCCACCTGCACGGCCGCCGTGGTCCAGACGGTCGCCAGCGCGAGCGCGCCGCCGTACCAGTTCTGCCGCCACAGCCCCTTGGCCAGCCAGGCGCGGAGCTTCTTCAGGGCGAGCCCGCCGAGGCCGACCACCACGGCCCCGGCCGGGACGTACCAGGGGTTCGCGCCGTTCTCGTACATGCCGTTGGCGGCGACCCACAGGCCGCCCCAGGCGGCGACCGGGTACAGGCCCTTGCGGACCTGCCACCACAGCGACCGGCGGGCGCTGGCCAGGGCCTCGGGCGGGATGGCCGCGCGGATGGCGGCCGTCAGTGCCTCGCCCCGGGTCCTGACCGGCGCGGGGTTGGCCTCGTTGGTGAACCCCAGTGCGTCGGCGACGCTGCCGGGGCGTATTTGCACGCCCCCCGGCGAAGGGGACTCTGTCGGCGTGCGGGTGGTCATCGGGCTCCCCTCCTCCGGGGTGTCGCGCTACCTCTTGCCGTAGTAGCTGGTGTGGTTGGCGGTGGACTTCGGGTTCGCTTCGACGGCGTCCTGGACGCGGTCGCCGTGGACGGCCTGGCGGCGGCTCGCCTGGGCGGCGGCGTCGCGGGCCTCGGCGAGCTGGGTCACCATGACCTTGGCGGTCTGGTGGACGAGCCCGTAGGCGACGACGGCCTGGCACCATCCCTCCAGGACCGATCCGCCGATCCCGGCGGCCTGAAGTCGCTCGACGTGCCCCCAGGCGTGCTGGAGGGAAACGCGGATCATGGCTTCGGCCTGGGCGACGGGGTCCTGGGTCATTTCCATCGCGCGGACGATCTTCCGGGCGAGGTCCTTGGCGTCGTCGTGCGAGTCACCGTTGCCGGTGACCTGGGCGACGCCTCCTTGAGCACCCTGGGCGACGGCGTTGCCGGTGCCCGGGATGGCGACATGTCCTCCAGCCATTGCGGGTTCGATCCCTTCTCGTGGGGCGGCTGTCGTGGTGCGAACCACGTCGATCTCGATGTCCCGGGCGGGCAGTACCTCTACCGGCTCGGGCTGTTCGGGCGCCCCCGGGGGGTCGAGGGCTCGGATGGGCCGGTCCAGTTCGGGGTCGCGGGGCCCGTAGCGGGGGACCTCTTCCACCGTGATGTCCTGCTGTTCTGGCCGACGGCGGCGACCGCCGAACCGGCGGCCCCACCATCCGTGGGGTTCGTCGTACTCGTCGCGGTCGCGGCGGCGGCGTTCCTCGTCGGGAACGTCCTCGTCGTACGGCCGCCACCTGCGGTCTTCCTCGGTGCGCTCGCGGCGGTCCTGCCAGCGGCGGCCCTTGGGTTTGTCGTCCTCGCCGTCGGGGTCGGGCCGGTCGCCCTCGGGGGCGTCCTCGCCGTCATCGTCGCGGCGGAACCGCTCGACGATGACCTTGCGGATGCCGTTGGCCCCGGCCAGCAGGCCCCAGAACGGGGCGTCGCCCCACTTGCCTTCGCGCCTGCGCTTCTGGGCGTAGGCGAAGGTGCCCTTGGCCGGGTCCTCGTCGCCCCCCTCCGACGCGGAGTCGGACTCGTCGCCCGACTCCGCGTGGTGGTTGACCCAGGCTTCCTGGACCCGCAGGCCCGTGTAGCCCAGGACCCACAGCAGGACGAGGATGCCCACGATGTGCTGGACGGCGTCCTGAGCGGTCTGCATCTCGGCGTCCTCTCCTTAGACCAGGGTCGAGAGGACCGACCCGGCCCACTGGTTGATGCCGCCGGACACCGCGATGATCGCTGCGGCGATGGCGCCGCCGGACGATGCGGCCACGATCGGCATCGCGAACGAGATGCCGTAGCTGGACTTCTTGATCCCGTTACGGTCGAAGATGTCCACGATGAACAGGATCGTTCCGGCCAGCATCAGGACCGTGAAGAGCTTGATCCCGAGGCCGAACAGCTGGAAGTTGAACCAGCCGACGAAGTCGGACAGCCAGTTCGACAGGCCGAACCCGGCGGCGAACAGGATCAGCAGGTTGATCAGGGGCAGAAGCCCCTTCTGCGGGTCGTAGAGGAAGCTCAGGAACTTGATCTTTGCGAGTCTGCCTCGCGCTCCGTGGTTCAGGGCCCAGTAGATGACGAGCAGCAGGACCGCCACAGCGCTGGTTGCCATGGTCGTTTTCTCCCTTACGAGTGGGGTTGGTGTGGTGGTCAGGACCCGGAAAGCCAGGTCGAGAGGTTCTTGCCGATGAACCAGATGGCCAGGACCAGCAGGACGAACCTGCCGGGCCGCTGGGCCAGCCAGCCGAGCGCGTAGCAGAGCAGCGTCAGGGGCAGGCCGATGAACAGGCCGAAGACCCGGAAGACGAAGGCGTGGCCGCCGTCGATCAGCGCGGCCTCGGTGCGCAGGCCCCAGCCCTTGCGGCCGTCGGGCCGCTCGTAGCGCTGGTGGAACAGGAAGTCCAGGTAGTCGCGGACGCTGGTGGGCTGTTCACCCATCCATCGCATGAGCCACCACCGGCCGTCGGCGCGGGCCTTGCGGGCGGCTGTGTCGGCGCGCATGTCGCCGAGCCACTTCGCGAACGGGTTGGGCTCACGCCTCGGCTTCACCGGCGGCGCGGCCGGGGCCTCCTCAGCGGGCGCGTGCGAGACGTCCGGCGTCGGCGCGGCCGGTGCGGCGTCCTCGTACGGCCTGCGGCCCTTGGGCTGGTCGTTGAGGATGGGGTCCGGTGGAAGGTCCCATCCGGTCGTGGTGCTCATTGCTCACCTCCTGGCAGTTCGCCGGATTCTTCGATCAGGTAGTCCACGACCTTCTTGGCGTGGCGGTCGGCCGCCGCCTTGTTGGGGCAGGCGGCGCGTTCGGCGCGGTACAGGTCCCAGGCGCGCTGGAGGGCCAGGTCCACGTCGCCCGCCTGCCCGGCCTCGTTGATGAGGCCACGCAGGCGGCGGCGACGCTTCTCTCTGGCCGTCTTGGCGCGCGTTCGCGCGTCAGCCACGGGCGTCTCCGGGGCTGTTGGCCCCGCCGCACGGGCACCGGTCGTCACAACCGGCGTGCTCGGGGATCCAGCGCCAGCGGCCGTCCTGGCGCTTCCAGGTGGACATCTCCGCCTCGTAGTCGAAGGGGACGACCAGCAGCGACTCGTCCAGCAGCTCATCGACCAGGGCTCGCTGAACGCGGACCGTTCCCCGGTCGGCGCGGTGCGGGCGGGTGGTGAAGCGCGTCCAGGAGACGCCCTTCTCCGGTACGGCGTGCAGCTCGACGTCCTCGATGCGCGGGACGACGTCGCCGGGGTCGGCCAGCAGGGACTCGACCAGGCGCGGCCGGGACATCCCGTGCCGCCACTCGTCGCGGGTCCAGGTGTCGGTGTCCACCAGCTCGACCATGAACGGCTTGAACGGGTCCCACTCCAGGGTCGTGGTCATCTCGTGACCCTCGGAGCTGTCCCAGCGCTCGATGTGCTTGATGATCATCGTGTCCTCACAGCAGGGTGTCGAAGACGGCGATGACCTCGCCGTCCCGCCGGACGAAGTGGTCGGCCAGTTCGGCGACCAGGACGAGGCCACGTCCGTGCTCTTCGGGCGAGACACGCGGCCGGGGGATCAGCGCCGGGCCCAGGTCGGTGACCGTGATGGCCACCGTCGTCGGGTTGATCGCGACGCTGATCGTGTAGGTGCCGTCGGGGGCACCGGACATCGTGTGCAGGACGGCGTTCGTGGCCAGCTCCGACACGCACAGCTCGATCTCGCCTGCGCGCATCGTTCCGAGGTGGGCCACGAAGCCCGCGATCCACTCGCGGGCCTTGGCGACGTGTTCCTTGGTGCCGGGGAAGTCCTGCTCGTACGTGGCCGCCACGGCGGTCACGGTGCCCCGCCCAGCAGGGCCATCAGGCCGGGGTTCCAGTCCTGCAAGTCGGCGTCCTCGTTGCGGATCCGCTCGTTGATCGCCTTCATGAAGGCCAGGAGGCTGGTCCGGGGGATGTAGAAGACCTCGGGGTCGGGCCTGTTCGGCCGGACCGTGATGGTGATCCACATCGTGTCGGCGCTGGGCGGCTGGTGCGGGTTCATCCGCTGCGGAGTGAACCTGACGTCCCGGCCGTCGATCTCCTGGTGGGTCTCCAGGACCCTGGCGATCAGGAAGTGGTCGAACGTCACGACCCGCGTGATGTCGTCGCCGTGGCCGCCGTGCTCGTACTGGTTCATCGTGACCACGAACGGGCTGTCCGAGTCCCAGACCAGCTCGGTGACCAGGATCATGTCCTCGTCCTCGAACGGGTCGGTGACCGGGGTCATGTCGATGGGCCACAGGACGCGCGGGTCGATGTCCTCGTCTTCGCGGATCATGCCGTCACCAGCTCTCGGGGCTGGACGATCTCGACGACCACGACGGGCACCGGCCCGCAGTGCGGGGCGATGTCCTCGGGCTCGTCCTCGTCCCAGTCGTCCTCGATGTCGGCCGGGTCCGGCCAGACGACGCCGTACTTCTCAGCCCACGGCGGGGCCTCCCAGCCCTCGGTGGGGTCGAAGCGGTTGAGGTAGTCGAGCGGGTCGATGCCGTGCTCGATCAGCCAGCCCTCGTACAGCGGGTCGTGGATCGGGCCGCCCTCGAAGGTGTGGCCCTGCTCGAAGAAGTGCGCCCGGCGCTCCATCTTCTGCACGTCCAGCATGTTGCGCAGGCTCGCGGGCATCCGCTTCGAGCGCTTGGGCCGGGGACCGCGTCGGCGGCCGGGGCGGTCGTCCAGCTCGGGGTCGCCGTGGAAGTACCGGGCCAGCTCGTCCCACAGCGCGTTCGCGTCGGACGGGGCGACGTAGCCCTTGGCGGTCGGCTTGTAGTGCGTGTGGGTCTGGAGGGTGTTCCAGACCGCCGTCTCCATCACGTCCAGCGTGGAGCTGTTCCGGCGCATGTTCGCGATCCGGCGACGGAGCGTGTTGAACAACTTCTGCTTCATCGTCAGCGCCATGGTCAGAGCACCACCCAGACCACGAAGTTGAGCCAGGAGGCCGAGATGGCCCAGGCGAAGGCGGCGATGACGGGGGCGTTGTACAGGACCGGGCGAACCGGGGCGTACTCGTTGTCGATGTCTGCGGCGTTCACGCCGTGGCCGGTGGCGGAGCACCAGTAGAGAACCGGGCCGCCGTCCAGGACGACGTTGTGGACCGTGCACACCGGCCGGGTGGCCGACATGGCGGTAGCGCGTGCCATCATTGGGTGTGATCCCTTCGTGACAACAGGGGGATTGATCGGGACTTGCCGCCGCGCCGTGAGAAGTGAGGGCGGTGTCCCAGGAGTGCGACGCGCGGCCTCCCTTGTGGGGGCCGCGTTCGCGTTTACGTGGCCTTTCGGCCGATGCGTCGTTCTCCACCCGCACGGGTGTGCGCGGGCGTCGTTCTCGGGGTCGGGTGGGTCGTGCGCGGCCAACGAGAGCCGCCCCATAGAGCCGGTAATGGTGGTCACGGCCCCGCCCCAATGTGCGCTTGGAGACCACGAGACCCCTCCGGGCATGCCGTCCTCCGGCCTCGCGGCCATCTGGGTCCTGTCTCCACTCCTCGCGGAGTAGTCGCTGTTGAGTTCTCAAGTCGCGTGCCGGTAAGACCTAGACACATCCCTCTTGGCCCCTTCTACCTGGGCCTTTCGGCTGCCGTCGGTCTCGGCGTCTGTCTCAGACCATAGTCGCTACTCTATAGAACGTCAAGCACCTTCTCTATAGTTCCCATTGGACGAAGCCTAGGGAGACGTGTCATAGTTCTCTTAGATGAAGCGAGATCATGAAGGAGGGCCCGATGGGGCGTAGCACGAAGATCGGCGACATCGCTGCCGATCTTGAGCGCCGGATCCGTAGCGACGAGTTCCCGGCCAACAGCCACCTGCCGTCCACGGGTGCCCTCGGGGAGCACTACGACGCCGCCGACGGCACCATCACGGCCGCCGTGAAGATCCTTGCGCGCAAGGGCCTTGTCACGCCCGTCCGGTCGTACGGCACGGTCGTGCTGGACTGGCGCCGCCCCCGTCAGGTGCGCCGGAAGCGTGCCGTCTACAAGGACGACGTCGGCTACTACTTCGACCAGATCGCCAAGGGTTGGCGCCCGCCGCCCGGCGCGAAGTCCGTCGTCACCTGGGAGCCCGCTAGCGATCACCTCGCGGAGCTGCTGAACATCCCGGCCGGTAGCGAGGTACTGATCCGTGAACGGGTGGTCGGCGACGAGGTTGACATGGGGCCCGGCAGGAAGCACATCAACGTCCAGCAGGTCGTGAGCACCGTGGTTCCGGCGGACATCGCCCGGCCACTCGACCTCGGGCGCGAGGACACTGGCCAGGGTGGCGTCCTGGCCCGCCTGGAGGAGGCGTACGGCCAGTGCCATTTCGAGGACGTGTGCTACTCGCGCTTCCCAACCAAGGCCGAGGCCGCGACGTTGCAGCTCGGTTCGGGTGACGCACCGATCCTTGGCATCGCCGTGGTCATGTCTGACGACAACGGGCGGGTGGTGGCGGTCAACGACTGCCGCCTGGATGGACGTAGGTGGATGGTGGGTCACTCGCTGAAGCGTTCGACCTCCGCGAGGGAGAACGGGAAGTGACAGGAGCACCAAGCACACGCAAGCACCGTCCCCCCAGGGGGGTGCTCGTGTCAACGGTGCTCCAAGCACTACGGTATGAGGTGACAAACCAACCACCCTACGAAACGGACAGTGAGGGAGAAATGTCACCTAAGTCCCGCCCGCAGTACCGGCAGATCGCCGACACGCTGCGCGCCGAGATCAAGGACGGCGTGCACGAACGCGGCGAAGCCCTGCCGACCGAGCGGGTCCTTGCGCAGCGCTTCGGCGTGAGCACGGAGGTGGTCAACCGGGCTGTGCGCGTGCTCCGTGCCGAGGGCCTGGTCCGCTCTGTCCACGGAAGAGGAGCATTCGTGAGCAGGATTCCGCCGATCCGCCGTGGCGCTGTCGGGCGCTACACGCAGGCGGCGCGCGAGGCCAACGGGGGCCGAGGCGCTTTCGCGACCGAGATCCGCGCGATGGGGTTCGAGCCCCGCTCCGACCTGGTCCAGGTCGGCCGTACCACCGACGCCCCGCAGGAGGTCCTTGACCACCTCGGGCTCCCTGAAGGTTCCGAGGTCGTGATCCGCGACCGCCGGATGTACGCCGACGACGTCCCTGTCCAGATCGCCACGTCGTACCTGACGGTGGAGGTCGCGGGCGGGACGGTCATCGAGGAGCGTGACACCGGCGTGGGTGGGACGTACTCCCGCCTCGCCGAGCTGGGCCATCGCGTTGCCCGCTTCGCCGAGAGCGTCCGGACCCGTCCGGCCTCGGAGGAAGAAGCGAGTTTCCTTGACTTGGATGACGAACAGCACCTCTACGACGTGCTGCACCTCGCCGTCAGCGAGGACGCCCGCGTCGTCGAGGTGACGATCCACCTCATGCCGATCCATCAGTGGATCTTGGATTACGAATGGAGCGCCGACGAGTAGGACGCGACCTTGGGGGCCCTGGTCTGCTAGACCGGTCCGCACCACCCCACGTGGATGATGCGACAGCTCCCAAGAAGTGCGAAAGGCCGGGCCCCGCTAGGCCCGACCTTTCAGAAGTCCCACCCCCGTGTCGCAACGGATAGGAAGGAACATTCGCTTGAACGACATCGTATCAAGCGCTCACGACAACGTCACCGGTGCCCCGTGCACGGATCACCGCCCTGAACAGGGCGGAGGCGGCGTTCCGGCTGTTGGCGGCTGGTCCTGATGGGCCACAACTTCTACCGCGAAGCCATGTGGTGGGCCCCGGACGGCCTGACCTCCGGGGAGCGCGTCGTCCTGCTCACGGTCGCCGACCTGATCCACGACAACGCCCCCGCTCGCGAGGGCTGGATCGTCATGGGGGACATCGTTCGGGCCACCGGCATGAAGCCGGAGAGCGTGAGCCAGACCTTGCGCCGCCTGGCCGCCAAGGGCCTGGAGCTGCGCGTGGCGATCGGCAAGGACAAGCACGACAAGCCGGTCTTCGCGCACTCGGGCAAGTCCATGACCTACCGCTTTCCGCACCTCGCCCCCGCCGGGACCGGCGACCCGTCGGAGAATCCGCGACTCGCCAACGAAAGGGCCGACAGTGGTAGGCCCTTTCCTGTGAAAAGCCCCGACAGTGGTAGGGGCTTCGAGGAGGGGAGGGCCGACCACGGTAGGGGCTTCGAGGCCGAAAGCCCCGACAGTGGTAGGGGCTTCACCCCGGAAAGGGCCGACGGTGGTAGGCCCCTCTCCCCTCAGACATCTCCCCTCTCTCATCTCCCCAAGGGGGCGCGCGGCATCATGCGGTCTCTCCCCGGCATCACCGAGGAGGAGACGAGAGAAGTTCTCAAGATCGTAAAAGCCAAGAACCCGCGCGACATCGACGCCTTCGTTGCACACCTGGCCAGCAACGGTCAGCTGGCGGACATCCTCGATGAGGTCCGTTCTGAGCCGGTCGAGGAGGTCGCGCCCGTCGTGGCCCTGCCGACGAAGTGCAGGCCGGAGGAGAACCCCTCGTGCGGCCCGGACCGCCGAGTGGAAGACGAAGACGGCCGGGTCAAGCCCTGCCCGCTGTGCAACCCCCAGTCGCCCGAGTTCCGCCCCTCCGCCCATGAAGGAGTCGCGTGATGACCGCCACCACGCCGCCGCTTTTCGACATCGATGACCCGGGGCCCGCCGACTTCGGCCGGATGCCGCCGCACAACATGGAAGCCGAGCAGTGCGCCCTTGGTGCCATGCTCATCGCGGCCCGCGTCATCGACGACGTGTCCGCGATCATCCGGCCGGAGGACTTCTACCGCCCCGCCCACCAGATGATCGCCTCGGCGATCTACGACCTGAACGCCAAGGGCGAGGCCGTGGACGCCACCATCGTCTTCAACGAACTGTCCAAGCGCGGCGAGATCTTGCGGGTCGGCGGCGGCGGCTACCTCCACACCCTGACCCACGTCACGCCGACGGCCGCCAACGGGACCTACTACGCCAACATCGTGCGCGAGCAGGCGATGTTGCGCGGCCTGGTCGAGACCGGCATGAGGATCACGGAGTTCGGCTACGCGGGGGACGCCGAGGACGCCGAGTCTCTGCGCGAGCGCGCGATCCAGGAACTCACCCGGCGCGACGAGGGCGACGCCGAGGTGATCACTCTCGACGCGCTGATGCCCGACCTCCTGGACAAGCTGGAGCGGGGCGACACCGAAGACCGCATCCCGCTGCCGTACGCCGACCTGGACAGGCTGCTGGGCGGCCTGAAGGCGGGCCAGCTTGTGATCATCGGGGCCCGTCCGGCCGTGGGCAAGTCGGTTGTGGCCTTGGATATCGCCCGGTTCGCCGCGCTGAAGAAGGGCCTGCCGGTCTACTTCGCGTCCCTGGAGATGTCCCGCGAAGAGCTGGGGCGCCGCCTGCTGGCCGCCGAGGGTCGCGTCCTGCTGGACCACCTGGAGAACAACGCCCTGACGGACGCCGACTGGACCAACATCTCGAAGGTCCACGCCCGTTTGTCGGAGAACGCCAACCTGGTCATCGACGACACCGCGAACGTCACCATCGAGCGCCTGCGCGCCCAACTGCGCAAGATGGCCCGCAGCGCCACCGGTCCGGCCCGCCTGCTGGTCGTGGACTATCTCCAGCTGATGCGACCCCTGGTTAGAACGGGCAAGAAGTCGCCCGAGAACCGCCAGGTCGAGGTCTCGGAGCTGTCTCGGGATCTGAAGCTGCTGGCCAAGGAGTTCGGCATTCCGGTCGTGGTGCTCGCCCAGCTCAACCGAGAGGTGGAGCGGCGCAACGAGAAGCGCCCCGTCGTCTCCGACCTTCGCGAGTCCGGGAGTTTGGAGCAGGACGGGGACGCCGTCATCCTGCTCTACCGCAGCGACGAGCCAGAGAAGTCGGGCGAGCTGGACCTGATCGTCGGCAAGAACCGCAACGGCCCCACCGGCGTGGTCACGGTCGCGTTCCAGGGCCACTACGCCCGCGCGGCCGACATGGCGCGCACCGACCAGAGCCCCGGCCCGCGTACGCAGCTGCGCGCGGTGCCCGGCGGCGCCTGATGTGGGACATCGAGGCCCTGGCCGAACGGCTATGGCTTGAGTACCGGTGGGCCGACGTCCTCGTGGCCGTCGGCTTGCCGGTGCACACTGGGGACATCGAGACCCTTCACCCCAGGGAGTCCCAGTGACCATGACGGACGGCGTCGTTGCCGTTCTTCCGGCCGTCGGCTGGTTCGTCGAGCACGAGCGCAAGGACGGCACCGTCTGGCAAGAGCCCGTGGTCGGGTTCGCCATGTACGCGAGCGGCGCCGGGCGTCCGCTGATCGTGAAGCCCAACGGCGTGATCGCGCCGGTCATCATCGACCCGGGCGACGAGAAGACCCACTTCGTCACCCCGCCCGTCGGGTGGCTCCGCGACCTGAAGGCCGACGAGGACCTACGCGTCGAGCCTGCCGTGGACGTCGAGCTGACCCTGTACAACGCCCTCGTCAACGCGGGAGACCAGGGCGTCACCTTCGAGTCGCTGGTCATCCGCACCGACGCCACCGAACGGGCAGTTCGAGAGCGCGTGAACTTCCTGCGCGACAAGGACCTGGTCAAGCGCACCGACGAGGGCCGCTACGTCGTGTGCTGGGAGCCTGCCCGCGATCTCCTCCGCGTCCTGCGGAGCCGGTTCAAGAGAGGCTGATCGTGGGCGAGAAGCTGGTCCGCGAGGCCCTGGAGTACGTCAAGACCCCGGACGCCCTGACCACACCCGAGCGCATGGCTTTGGTCAGGTTGGCCACTGGGGCTGACGACGTCACCCGTCAGTGCGCCGACATCATGCTGGATGGCACGCTGGACCAGCTCATCACGAAGGGCGCCTTGGAGATCCGCAACGAGGGCCTGTTCTTCACCAGCATGACCTTGGCCGACGCCTACAAGGCGTACCGAGTCATGTCCGGGGTCGAGGAGGTGAATCAGTAGGTGGCCAGACCGCGAGCCGGAGGCAAACACCCAGGCAAAATGACCTGCACGGAATGCTTGGGGCAGATCGGCGTGAACACGGGAACGGGTGTACTCAACCCACACGCCAGGCCGGGGACGCTCGACGAATGCCCGGCTTCCGGCTCGCAAGTTCGCGAGCCGACATCGCCGCCCCCGAGTGCTAGGACGCTCCGTCGATGGGCCAGGAGGGCCAGAGAGAAGGAGGCTCCCGCCCCTTCGCAGAGTGTCTGGTCGGTACGGGCCGGACTCCCCGGACTTGGCAAGAGGCGCTGAAGCGTTCACAGACGCAACGAGAGGCCCGCCCCGGGTAATCGGGGCGGGCCTCTGCGTGTTCGTGGCCTACGGCGCTGCTGGGCGCCTCCTGAGGGCTTCCTGGATCTCTGAGGGGATGTCGCGGCCGGGGATGCCGATGGCGGCGAACCGTGAGCGGATGTCCGCCGCCGACCCTCCAGCCTCCAAGTAGGCGGCGACGGCCGCCGCGAGCCTGGTCTTACGCGGCGCGATCTTCCTCAGCCCGGCCAGGAAAGACCGGGTCGCCTGGTCCAGCTCCCACAGAACCGCCATCCCCTCGTCCATTTCCTCGGGCGAGACGTCCCCGTCGGCCTCTACGACGGCCTGAGAGCCATCCTGCGGCCCGCGCGGGGCGTCCGCCGGGCGAGAACCCTCCGAACCCCCCGTTCGGTCGTCGGTGACCGTCTCAGGCGCGTCAGGGGCGCCCCTGCGCTCGCCCTTACGCGCACGCTCGCGCCCGGGGGCGCGTGAGGGTGCGGGCGCGGGTTCGCGCTCGGGTGCACGCTCAGGGGTGCCTCCGGGTTCGGGCTCGCCCTCGCCCGTGCCCCCGGGTTCGGAGGCGGGCGCGTCCTCGGGGCCGTCCCCGCGAGCGGCCCCGCGAGAACGCCGGTGCTTCTCCCGTAGCGCGTCCTGGAGGAGGTTCGGGGCGGCCGGGGCGGTGCCGAGCTGGTCCTTGGATGCCGCGTTCACGTCAGCACCACGGCCACGTCGCGGAACGCCTGGGCGTGCTCGGAGTCCGGCGTGTACTGCGCGACGGTCTTGCCGAACCGCGCCGCCTCGGTGACGGGAGTGCCGCGCGGCACGCTGGCCAGGATCGGGTACGGCAGCGCCTCCAGCGAGTCCAGCACCGTACGGGCGATGTTCGACTTGGGCAGGCCGCCCGCGCCGCGCTCCAGCATCGACACGACCAGGCCCAGGATCTCCATCGGGTCGTCGTCGCGTAGCTCGTCGTTGATGGCGGCGATCTGGGCGAACAGCAGTTCCAGGGCCCGCATCGAGGTGTCCTCCAGCTGCACGAGGACCACCGCGTCGTCGGAACACGTCAGGGCGTTGTCCGTGAGGGTGTCGAGCGATGGCGGACAGTCGATCAGGATGTGGTCGTACCGGTCCAGCAGGGGCTTCAGGACCTTACCCAGGCGCCGCTCGCGGTCCCGGACCCCCCGGATGTCGTCGGCCATGGTCAACATGTCGATGGCCGTGGGCAGGACGTCCAGGTTGTCGGAGTGCACGATGACCAGGTTGTTGACGTCGCCGTCTACGTTCTCCAGCTGGCCAACGAGGTACGAGCCGAGGCCGTACTGGCGGATCATCTCGCGGAGCGCGAGCATCACCGTGAGGTGGCCCTGCGGGTCGAGGTCCACCAGGAGGACCCGGTGGCCCTTGGCGGCCAGTGCGCCGCCGACGTTGACGGTCGTCGTGGTCTTGCCGACGCCGCCCTTCTGATTCACGAACGCCGTAATGCGTGCGCGCTTACGTGGGGTGGTGTTCATGCCCGCACCGTAGCGGCGGCCGACGGTCCAGGCCACGACGTTAAGGCCGATCGGGTCGCACTATGCCCTTCATGACCACCCCGAGTGAACAGACATACACGCTGAGCGAGGCGCGGGACCTGATCGCCCGTGAGACCTGCATGCGGAACGGCCACGACTACGACGTGATCTCGACGCGAGACATGGCCGACCCGGCGGGTCAGCCCGTGACCGTTTCGTGCGGCCGGTGCCATCGCCACTGGGCCGTGAGCCCGCGACCTTAGCCAGGTCAGCCCGGCAAGCTGGGCATATGGCGATCGTCACCAGGTGCCCGGACTGCTCCCGTAGGTGGGGCGGACTCCGCGCGGCGCACTGCGCACGGTGCCACGTGACCCTCTCGGGGGTCAGCGCCTTCGACCGTCACCAGCGCGGCGGCCGGTGCATCCACCCCGAGGCCCTGGGCCTGGTCGAATCGGGCGGAATTTGGACATACCCCGGCCCGAACACGGAGGTCTGGCCGGAGATGTCCGGTGACCTTACGTGTACTTAGTACAGGCATCTAGCGTGCACAGCTGATCACAAACCGCGAGGGCGCGACCTTAAAGCCCTGAACTGCGCATCCTGCCCCCAACACGACGCCCGGGGAGGGATGCATGACCAAGACGTGCACCGTCGAGCACTACCGAGACCCCGAACGCCCCCGTCGGACCGCCGACGGCTACGCCATCTGTGGCGGCTGCACCGTCGGCCTGAAGCGCGACATCGCCGCCCTGCCCAAGCTGTACGAGGACCTGGTCTACCTGCACGGCGCCCGACGCAAGGGCGGAGAGTCAGGGAAGGTTTCCGGAAGCACTACCGCACGTTTGCCCATCGCGCTCAGCGTGGCCGACGCCCGCGCCGACCTCCACGACACCGTGATCTCCTGGGCGTACTTCGCACACCACGAGGCCCGCTCCGTCGGCCCGATCACCGACACCGTGGCCTCGGCGTCCCGCTGGCTGTCCGTCAACGTCGAGTGGTCCGCCCGGCAGGAATGGGCGCCCGACCTGGTCACCGCCATCCGGCGCATCCGTTCCCGCGCGGTCCGCCTGCTCGACCCCAAGCCGCGCCAGCAGTTCGCCATCCCCGGGGCGGACGGCCAGTGCGTGCGCGAGGTGGACGGCGCCCCGTGCCCAGGCCGCCTGTGGGTGATGATCCCGACCGGCGAGGAAGAATCCTCCCTCGTCGAGTGCAACGAGTGTTGCCACGGTTACCCACCGATGTCATGGTTGCGCCTCGGGAAGCTCGTCCACGCCCGTAGGGTCGCCGCATGATGGGCTACATCGCGGCGTCCGACGTCGCAGCCATCTACAAGATCACCATGAACCACGTGTACGTCCTGGCCTGCACCCACAAGTGGGGCCGCTACCGCGACGGCCACGGCCATGTCCACTACCTCCTGGACCACGTCGCCGACACGCTCAACAGGGAGGACGCGACAACACCCCAGGTCATGCCCTAAGATCCGGTTCATAGGTTGGGGTGCCGTCTACAAACGGCCCGGTCGCTCGAAACTCCAAGCCCCGACTGAACTGCATAAACACGCTCGTCTCACCCACCCCGAGACGGGCGTTTTTCATGCTCACCCCCAGCTGAGCCGACGTCGTCGGGCCCGCCCCCGCGCGCTGCCGCTTGACCCTCCTCCCTGGGGGTCGTGCCGCGTCAGTGCGTGTGTTGACCCGAGTCGTCCGGCTGGTCCACCTGCCCGGCCTCTCCTTCGTGTGTGGGCGTCAACCGGGCGGGTGCGACCGGCCCTCAAGATCCCGTGCCCGTCAGCCTGTTCCTTCCGGGCCGGTGGCTTCTCTCGCACACCGAGGGCGCGGGCCAGGGATGTCGCCGCGTCCAGGGGTGGGTCGCGCGGCATCCCGCCCTCTTACCACCCCCGAACCGACAGTTCGGGAGAACGCCGTGCCACGCGCACGCATCGACAACCTGAAGCGCTTCACGACCGACATCAACACCGGGTGCTGGAACTGGACCGGCCCGTTCCTCAGGGACGGCTACGGCAAGACCAGTCGCACCCTGCACGGAACCCGCCTCGCACACCGCGTCCTCTACATCGAGCGCATCGGCCCCGTCCCCGAGGGCCTGACGCTGGACCACACGTGCAGGAACAGGGGATGCGTCAACCCTTCCCACCTCGAACCCGTGACCTCAGCCGAGAACACCAGGCGCGGATGGGAAGCCCGCCTCGGCGGCCGATGCGCCCGAGGCGTTCACGACCTCACCGTTCCGGGGGCCGCCTTGGTCTGGGCCGACGGACGCCGCCGCTGCGCTGAGTGCTACCGCCAACGCCGTACCCACCAGCTCGCCGCCTGAAGGAGAACACCCCGTGAGCAGTGCCGACATCAAGGTCCACATCGCCATGTCCGAGGGCCCGCTGTACGAGGGCAGCTCCATCGTGATCAACGGCGTGGATATCTCCAGCTGCGTCAGCGCCCTCACCGTGGAATGCAAGGTAGGCGAACCCGCCCGGGGAATCATCACCATCCCCGTGGCCCTACTGGAGAACGTCACCGCCCACCCCGAGCTGTGCCCTGTCACCAGGGACGCGCTGCTCGCCCTGGGCTGGACGCCCCCCGCAGAAGGCCAGCCCATCAGGCGCCTGGCCCACAGTGCCCAGGCGTGAGTGCACCAGCTGTCGTCAGCTCCACGCAGGACCAGGACCACGATGCTCACGCTGCGCACGCACACGACAGCGAGCACGTGACCAGGCACGAGGCACAGCAGCACGGCGCGGCTACGACTACGAGTGGCAACGCAAGTCCTCGATCATCATCAAGCTCATCGGTCGCTGTGTGGACTGCGGACACACAGGCTCACCCGATAACCCCCTGACCTGCGATCACATCTTCCCCAAGGTCAAGGGCGGAACAGACGCCTGGTCCAACCTCACGTGTAGGTGCAGGCAGCACAACTCAAGCAAGGGCGCCGGAACCACCTGAGTCAGCGAGAGGGCCAGGGGAGGAGGGAGGGGGGCACCCCTCCGCCGGGAAGATCGCCCACCCCCCAAGAC
>JACCDR012046681.1_pt1 | contig 39773 bp, 47 predicted proteins | sample 7446431 | NCBI WGS metagenome assembly JACCDR01 (sample SAMN15323443, study PRJNA562643) | freshwater metagenome | isolation source: river surface water | place: USA:Blue River Watershed | collected 2017-08-17
AGATTCATCACCCACTATAATTCCTTTTATGAGTTCGTCTGCATTTTCAGCACTTACTAATCCTGTTTCGGCCATTCCAGTAACGTCTGATATTCTTAATGTGTATGGTTTTGTTATAGCTTTATCTTTAACGTAGAATTGATACACACCTGGCATTTGCATAAAGTTTTCAAAACGTGTGTTCATAAAGTCTTTAGCTGAAGTTGGAGCAACTTCACTAACGCCATATTCATTAGTATATATCACTTGTACATTAGGATCGTTCTTATAAGAATTCGCTGCATTATACATTTTCAACAACTGGTCTAAGTTGGAAGTCAGCACGTTCTTTTCATTGAGATCGTTGAATTTATTAACAAGTCCTAGTTCGTCGTTAGATAATCCGTTAATATTTTTTCCAGCTTTGACCACTTTCTGCAACCCTTTGATTGCGGTCACGTTATCCCCAGTACTCAAACCTTTGTTGTAATCGGCTAAACCTTGAGCCAACATTGATTCGTAACCTTTTTGTGGTTTCAAAGTACCTTTGGTTATTCCATTGGAAATGATTTGTATATAACCCATCACGTCTTCAGTCTTGAAACCTGGAGTTGGAGCAAAATCAGCTCTTTCTTTAATAGTCAGATTACTATAAAACTCTCTATCTGCTAATTGTTTTTGCTGGCGAAGACGTTGGTCTTGCATTCTTTGAGAAGCTTGTATTTGCATATTGGCTGTGTAAACAGAATTAACTTTCAAATCTTCTTTAACTCTACGATAAGCGTAAGCATTTGCCTGATCGTTAACCATACGTTGTACGTAGAATTGAGTATAGTTTTCGACAGTAAAATCGTCCAATGCTATATTTTTTTCTCCAGCCAAATATCTTTTCTGAATACTGATTTCATTCAACTTTTGTTCAAGCTGTGATGTTTCAATACGAGTTAATTCCGCCTTCGGTTGTTTATTTAAATATTTAAGTTCCTCGTTGTAATACTTTTCCTGTTGATCTAAGAAACTTAGTTGCCCGTCTATGTGATTTTGATAGGCTTTAAAACCATTTTCTTTACCACTAAGTTCCATAGAGTAAGCAGCATCAATAGATAATTGCGTTCTACCTTTTTCATCGAGTGTCGCCATAAATCCTTTAGCTAACTCTTCAGCAGCCATCTCTTCAATTTGTGTGGTTTTAATAAATGGGTTATTGACAGAAGCACTTATTAGTGTTTGTGAATTAGGGGTTTTAGCTTTTACGTAGTCTTGCCACTGTTTACTAACATCCACATAAGAAACGTATTCTTTTCCTTGAGATAAAGAAGCAGACAAATCGTTAGAATTCATCCACTCATTCATATCACGCATAAAAAACCAATCGTTTGCTGCAGAACGTTGTTCTGGTTTTAAAGATTTTAAAAGCTCTTGTCTACGAGAAACCTCTTGAGTAGAACGGATTTCATTAATCAATAAAGGATCTTTAGCAATAGGGTCTCCCATTCTTAAAATCTGACTAGATACGTCAGGATTGGAAAAATCTTCTCCAGCATATTTATTAGCCAAATTAGTAAAATCCTGAACTCTTTGGTTTAAGTAGTCTTTAGCGACGTTTCTGTATATCGGAAGTTGCGATAAACTGTCTATTTGTTGTTGAACTTTATTTACTCCCTCTTGATAAGAGCTTTCTTTCATCATACCCACTTTGGCAATTTCTTCCCAAGGTGCAATTGGTATATATTCAGGAGTATATAACTGTCTATGATTGTGACTTACTGACATTATATATTAGAGTTATTAGTGAAACGAGCTTTAGCCTTTTCGTCTTTAGTAACTTCGTAGTTTTGAAGAGATATGTGAGGTAAAATATCGTCGTACATTTTTATCATTGTTTCATTTTGACGATGTTTGTCAACCGATTCTTTCAATTTACCTAATTGATAAGATCTTTCTTGAGAAACAGCGTCTTGAGCTGCTGCCATATATTCGTTGTAGATTGGAGAAAACGCTTGAGTGTCTAATTCTAATTCTCTATTACGAGCTGTAATATTGAATTGATCGGCACCTTGACGCAATTCTGCATTTTTATTCTGAGCATTACCCATCAACTGATTAATGGCATCTACTCTTTGTGCATATAAAGTAGCATTTCTAGAGGCTTGAAGAGAAGGATTACCAGTAGTAGTTCTTTTTATAGCATTGAAAGATTTATTTAATTGTTCAATACCAGCTCTATTATTGACTTCTTGAGGATTCATTTCCCAATGGGTGAAGTCCATAGTCTGATAATTATAAGGTTTTAGAGAAGCGTAGTTTGCTAAAAACGGTAAAGCGTCATCAAAACCGAATTGTTGTATCTCATAGGGAGTTTGCTGTGGTTTCACAAAAGTATCTTGTAAACCTGGAGGTGTAAAGTTTACTACTGGGGTAGCAGGATCCTTTGGTAGAATAACTTGATTGTTTTCTGTAGTATTTTGAACAGGAGCTGTCGGATTCGAATAATCAATAGTCGACAAAGCATCTTGCCATCTTACACCTAGTTTACCGTCAAACATTTTACCTGTTACAGCAGGAGTTCCAAAACCTTTATCTTTACTGTGAAGTTGATCAATTTTTTCTTTAGCACCAGGAACTTTTTCGTATAAGAATTTTTGGAACTGAGTGTTCACATCATCCTTAGATTTAGGATCGTAATATGAATCAAAACCATATTTCTTTGCAATTGCTGCAACTTGTTCATCTGAGATCTTATCGGCAGCATTCCATTTAGATTTTTTATCACCTCTGTAAAGAGTGATCGGCGGAATAACTACGCCTTCAGCAGCTTCGATGATACCACCGTTCTTCATAACAGAAGTGGTTTGATTACCATTCATCTCTTGTTGACGTTTTATAATGGATGCAATCGCTTTATTTTTATAATCCATGTTTAATTTAGCAGTGCTAACTTCTTCTTGAGTTGCATTAATAGTGTTGAGAATTTTCTGTTCTTTAGAAGTATCGAACTTTTTAATCGCTTTAGCGAAAGTAAGACCTGTTACGGGATCTATTAGATCGTCTGATAGAATTGTGGTACCAGGAGTTGTTTCAGTAGGTTTAAGAATAACACCTCCTTCTTCATGAGATTTACCTTTAATATCTTTCATACCTTTATTGGGATGATAAAGAGTTTCACCACCTTCAGCTTCAATAGTAGTACCGTTTTTTACCATCATACCTTTTTTAGCTTGTACGATATTTTCATCTTGTCCGAACTGAGTATTAGTGTAGATAGGATTATTAACGTATGACTGATAACGTTCGAAGAAATCTTTAGTTTGTTCTTCTTCAGCACGTTGGTTCAAAACGTAGTCTAGGCCTACCATGTAAGGGAAAGGATCTGCTAAAGCATCTATGGTATCGCGTTGTTTTGCAACGCCTCCACGTATATCTCTTTTCAACTTTTCTAAAGGACTTTGTTCTTCAACTTTCTTCCTTGTGTTTTGAGAAACAGAGAAATCTAAAAAATTTATAACGTTAGGATCCTCAGAAGGATCTACGATCTTCTGCTCTTTTTCAGGAGTTAGCGGTAAAGATGGGAAATTTAAAGGCATAATTATATATATTATATGAACTCTTCATACAAATATAATATAATTAAAAATTAAAACAAGGTTAACTTTTTTTGTTAACCTTGACCTCTGTAGCGTTTCTGATAGTTCTTAGCAGACTTATGAGAAGAGTTTTTGGTCTTAGCGTGAATACCTTTTCTTTTAACCTTAGACTTAACAATTCTACGCGGAGTAAAGTTTGATTTAGTTGCCATTATAGACTCAATTGATAATTAGTTTTATTGATGAGATTTAAAATACGGTCAATGATAATCTGTAACGAAGAGTCTTCGCCAAATATGTTTCGATGCGATTTTAAATATTGAGAAAAAGAAGTCAAGTGTTGATTAGGATGACAATAAGAAGATCCGGGTATGATAATATTCACCCTACTTCTATTAGACAAAGTACCTTGATAAGATTCAATTAATTCGTCAGCTAGTTCATACAAAGCTTTTGAATATTCTCCTGAATAAACATGTTCAGAATCTTGTAGTGAGTTTAAATGCACCAGTGTCATAATATTGACGGATTGTAAAATCTGACCGAAGTACAATGCTGGTGTTACGGGTTTTGATGTATTTTTAGCGGGTTCCATTATAGGGGTGTTGTATTGGTTATTTCAAAGTGGTTTATGAACTTATATCTTGTGTGTAAATCGTTAATGAGACGAATTCTACACATGGTAGAATTTAGACGCTTCTTGGTACGATTCCTATCGTAACTTATAGCGTTAGTATTTACTACTTTATCTATAGGGTACTGAGAAACAATATCTTCAGGTTTGCTTGTGAATAAACTCTGACCGTTGTTCTGATTAATTACATTATCGTATATGTGGTTAAATGTAATCTTTCCTTCTTGTTTAGAATATAAAATTTCAGTTCCTGTTGGTGTATATCTCGGATATTGTTTTTTCGCAAAAAGATTATTTATGGGAGATTCTACAAGTTTAAGTATTCCTGTAGATTGCTCTTGATTATAAACAATAGCTTTGGTGAAATTGATATTATAATTACGATTATTTTTAGTTAGTAAAGAGTAATAATCATAATCATTGGTGTATTCTAATATATCTTCTATTAATGTAATATCATTCACCATTTGATTCTGTGCATTGTTTGGTATAGTATATTCTAAATGGTAAGGATAGAACGTGTTATAATACGTCTGATAAGATAGTGAATGCATGTTATGATTCCACAAATCCGTACCACGACCACTCTGGAGATATGTAGAATGAGTTACATAATACCTAGGTAGGAAAGAGTAAAAAGATACCCATTTTTTTGAAGCTGGATGATAACCTATTGTGAAAGAACGATTGTAAAAATATATAGGATCTCCTGCCTCAATAGCGGTACCGAAATATCTAAATACTTTATTATCTTCATCGTAAAGTACCTGGTTTACATATTGACTTTTCAGTTCGTAATCCAATTTGGTTAGAAGTATTCTTTCATATTTTGGATCAAAAGCTAAAGTTAACCCTAATCCACCAAGATTGTTATCTATATCAGCATTAGGGAATTGATCTAGAATCTTAAAAGGTAAATGATTTCTAAACCAATTAAATGAATCGTAAGAACTTATTTCCTCAAGTCCTTTTGAAAGATGATATATTTTACCCTTTTTAGCATCTGTGAAGAACGATCCTAATTGAGTTACTAAGAATGATTTATGTTGTGTCCCTAAATAACCACTATCAGATTTCATAATTTCTTGTGGTTTATTAGCAAACATTGATCCTGTACCAGCTTCTATCACATAAGGTGAATCACTGTTAAGAGTTATAGTAGTATTATAAATTTCTAAAGAATTTTCAAACATTGCGAAAAGTTTCGCATTATCTCCACTTACGAGATTTATAAGTTTACCATTTGTTTTTGGAAAATCAAAATAATTGTTGGTTTTAAACATACACCAAGCATCATAATTTTCTTCTTGATTAGAACTATCGGAGTAAATTACTCTATTCGGATAAATGATTTCACAAGTAGATATTTCTCTATCGTCGGTAAAAGGTTCTCTATAGTTTTCGTAAGATTGCTTAGAATAAGTCTTATTGTAAATATAAGTATTGTCTCTAGCTACAGGAACGTTCTTTTCTTGCAACCAGTCGTCAGGAATTCCTTCACCTACATTCGGATAGAAGTTTTCCTCCGCAATATTTCTACCATGTCTGAAAGCAAGATTGACGTCAGATTCTACATAAAAATTAGCAATACCTATACTGTGCAAATAGAAGAAACCTGACTGATAAAAGATTGTATTACCTTTTTTGAAGAGGTCTTTAATTTCATCTGCTAAGGCTTCTAAATCAGAAAACTCATCTATTGCAGATAAGTTAAAACCTACCACAGGTGTTCGATCATCATCTAAATTGTTCTTCGCTATAAAATTACCAATAAGATTTTGCAATATTACACCTGAAGTTATACCTGCAGCTACTCCAGAAGGAATTGCTGCATTGCTAGTAGCAGATATTATAGCTGTACCTAAACCTAATACTAAAGCTGTGAATAATGCTGGTGATAATTTGGAGAGTTCTAATTCATCAGGGGCTGTACCTATATAGTAAATAGGATAACCTAAGTTTGGAACATATTGATAATTAAAATCAATTTGATCTGGTCTACCTACCATATTTTGAGTAAAGAACGGTTGCTTTCTCTTTAAAGCAAACTTATTGATGAATACGTCTCCACCGAATGCTGGATATTTATTAGGTATCAATTTACCAAAAGAATCTACTTTAAACACAGCACCCGTATCTAAATATTGTATATTTTCTAAAGAACCGTATTGATTCTTTAAGAAACGTTTGTTCGAAGCGTAGTAAGCAGATACTTCTCCTGTAGCTTCATTACTTATTTTCTTTCCTTTCGAAACAGACCAGTCATTAGGTCTATCTGTGATTTTCACACGTGAATTGTCACTTCTAGTTCTTCCAGCAAATTCAGAAAACGATTCATCTATTTTAAAATAAACAGATGATTCTCTATGGAAATTGTGTATCGGATAATCATCTCTAACATCTTGAACTATAGGAGACAAATAAGATTTAATCTCTAATGGTCTTCTTTTGAAACCAGAATTCGCTACAGGTACATAATTATTATATTCTGCTACAGCATGAAAAGCTGTAGCATAATTTGTCAGCGGAATAGCATTTTTAAAAATGTCCATTATTAAATTATGCATTGTTAAAGAATCCGCTACATCAAAAGTCGATGTACCTCTAGTACCTACCGTTACACTAGAATCAGACTCAGCATCGGTTTTTATACCACCTGCAATACCTAACATCATCGCTAGAGTAGAGTCAAATTTGGTTAAAAAACGATACTTAGGATGATCTAATACTTCTTGGAAATGTCCTCTCCAATTACCATATTCTTCTGTTTCAAGTTTTAACTCTACACCCAAAGTAGGTTTAGAAAAATGTGTGTTAGGAGAATGGAAAGTAAAGCGACGACCTGTGTTTTTAAATCCATCCAGATTAAATAATTCAGGATTTGCTATGTTGGATATATCTGGTTTATCGTATATACCTGAATAAGTAGAAATGAATGGGTCTACACTAGTATCGTTAAAAGGGTAATTGGGGTAAAATCTTTGTCCTCTACCTACAAGACTACCGTCTTCATCAACGGGTTCGTAAACTCCAACATCATAAAGTAAACCTTTAGCTAAAACAGATTTATTATTAACTCTGTTTGAACGAACTAATTTGAAACCGCAAATTAAGGAAGATAGAGGAACTTCTTCGTTAGAAATAGGATCTAGTACTGAGTACTTCAGCATATCATTTGCTGTAGCAGTATCTACTCTTACTCCTATAGGATAAATGTTATTTGCGTTATTATGTATATGACTTATTAAAGAATCGGGAAACTTGTGTAAGCGGAGTTTTTGACCAGCTAAAGCGTCTGACCAAATTAAACTATTACAAGGGTATGTTTCATCTTCGGATTCATAATAACCGAATTCACCTCTCATGTAATTTTCAACACCACATACTTTATCTCCAGGTTCTACAACATATCTACCATTTCCAGCAGTATTGTAAACTTTCCATTTAGGTAGAGATGATGGCACAGGATCACATTTAGTTTCTCCTGTGAATACATCATTGTTAGAGCTTATTATCAATTCTAAATCATTAGCTGTAGGTTCTCTATTTGCTAGAGGGTAAACTTTTGAATATTTACCAGTTTTAAATTGAAATTGAATACCAAAAGCATAAACTTCATCTCGTTCATAAGAACGAAAATCAGAAGCAATTATAGGATTGGAATAATCATTTTGTCCATCTACTAATTCTACAGTTTCCCAATAAAGTTTAATATTATTTACAGCACGTTGAAGATTGTATTGAGGTTCTGCGATAAGATCACCTAACATCAAAACTTCTTCATTGGTAGTTATAATATCAGCACTGTAATAAAAAGGATTCCTTACTAAAGTTTTAACAGAATCAAAACTTTCTTTCCAGTTACCAGTTATGCTTAATTTAGAAACACCTGATTTAGGTGTTTTATAAACACCTTGTAAATAGTAATTGGTCACGTTATCTACAGTTTCTGCAACAACTACATTGAAGTAATCGTAAAGGTCTGTGTTATGATCAATCTCTATTTCAATAGCTTTATCTGTAGTATAAGATGTTAAGTCAGTTATAGGTCTTTCGAAAATAGGAACAATTTTTTCCAAATCGAAATAATCAGTATATTCAAATCCTTCTTTAGAAGAATAAGCTAAAGATATTTGATAGACACCTGCTTTTAATTGTCCACCTGTTACTACATCTTTTAAACGTATGGAAGGGTGACAAACTTCTGGAAATACCCTCGCCTTATTACAATCGAATTCGGCATAAGGTTCTCCACAATCTCCAGAGTTATTTATGTTGTAAAGAGAGAACTTACGAGTTGGTAATTTCTTATTACCGAAATAGATTAAAGTTTCACAATTATTCTTTTTATAAGTAGCCCTTATCGGGAAATTTCTTTTAAAATTCAATTTACATCCGTCAAAATCGTCATAAACTAAATTAAAATTACAGCAATTAGAACTTACATAAACTAGAGGTTGACAATCTGGTGAAGTAACTTGACTATAAAAACGACTAGAAAGTATTTCTAATTCAGGACTATCTAATTCGACAGAACCTTTAATAGCAGCAAATCCTACTAATTCGTTATTTAGAGGGGTTATTATAGTGCGGTTCGTACCACCGATATTGGATGTTCCGTCACAAGCAATATAAGTCGCTGAATGGAAAGCAAGATCGTCATTATTTTTCACCACATACCAGTAGCAATCTTCAGAGTCACAAGGTATTTCCTCTGTAGAGGTTAGAGCTTGTACACTTGTGGATAAATGTACTCCTTTGTGACACCCACAGTCTTTTTCGAATTCAGTTAAATCGACACAACTTTTATCTTTATTTACAGTATATCCAATGGTTGAATTACCGTTATCGTCTACTAAGAAGTATACTGTCACATTGTCTTCTATTATAGGTAATATACCTACAACATAGGTAGCGAGTCCTTCTCTAGAAGTAGGAAAATTTAAACAGAACTCATTAGAAGATTCATTCGTGTATGCAAATCTATTACCGTCACCAGATTGTATATTGGCATTCAATGCGTATGTGACCTGCCCTTCTGCAACTTGCCAGTCGACAGAATCAAGATTCATTCCAAGTGTGGTACGATTTAATTGATCTTTCATTATTTAATATCAAATTTCAAATTTCTACGTTTCTGACGTGCTAGGCCTTTTTTAAATTGACCAGCGTCTTGCATCTTTAAGACGTTTAACGCAGCTTCTAATTTACGATAAGCCATTTGGTAATAAAACTGGAACTTATCTCTGACTTGATTATAAGTTTCAACAGAAGTACCGTTATACAATTGTTCTATAAGTCCGTAAGTGACCCAGGCTTTAATGTAATCTTCTACTTCAAAAACTTCAGGTATCATAGGTGTCCCATTACTGTCCACAAGACGTTTGTAATAACGTATTAAAACAGCTCCTTCATCAAAAGTTGCAGCTACCTGTTTTCCAAATATTTTAAGAGAATCTGGATGATCTGCGCGAATATTTTCACATTCCTCTATACAATAAGAATCGGAATATACCACTTTAAGTATGGTAGGTTCTTTCAAAGAAATTTTTTCGTAAGACCCTTGTATTTGCAATTGTTCATAAACTCCACCCTCATTCGGACAATTTGTACAAGAAACACAATCGTCATTTCTCACGTACCAACCAGTAATACTAGGAGTCCCTGTTGTGTATTCATAGTAAGTATTGTATGTATATGCAATAATAAGTTTATGGAAATCGGCAGGTAACTCACCTTTATAATTCGTTATACGAATTATATATTCATCTGACTTAAGAGCAAGAGTACCTAGTTTTCGCATAGCATTATCTATGTAAGTTGGAATCAAAGCCTCTGTAAGAAGACCTGATTCAAAATAGCTTTTAAGGCCAAATTTTACTTCAGCAATAATATGATCCGCACTGATAAAAGGTAAATCTCTTAAGTCCATAGTGGTATTTCTTTATTTTTTAAACGTTTTGCCAGAGTTCTTTGTATTTCTCTAGCTGGAGTAAATCTAAATATATTATTTAAACTATAAGTATATTTAGATCTTTTCATTCTTATAGTAACTCTTTTTCCATCTGTGTGTGAATTCCTAAAGTAAACTTTTTTACCTAATTCATTAGATAATTTAAAATCAATCACTTTATGTTTTTCTTTTACAGGTACGTATGCTGTAATGTAAAACGAGCCTAAAATGGGAGAAACTCTCACACTATATTTTCTTTCACACATCACATCAAACATTTTTCTGTGGAGTCTTTCCACAATATCAAAATAAGTATCCTTGTCAGTAAGATGTTTAGGGTTTATTGCAAGAAAGTTATTGTGTATACTTTCTTTACTTTCCCCGTCTGTTCGATTGCGACGTCTCTTCGTTGTTGTCATCGTTTCTATCTACACTAAAATTATGAACATTTATCAATGTACCGTCAATCATCTTATACAAACTTTCTTTCAGATAAGTTGGTAAACGGAACTCTCTTTCTAAAAAAGGAACACAAGAATTTTCTCCTTGAGATAAATCTTCAGTGGAATAAACATAGACATTAATGTTTTCAATATCTTCATTTAAAACATAAATGTGGCCTTTCTTCATCAGATAATAATTGTCCTTCGGTTTAATCCTCAAAGAGTTAAGATAAGTGTATTCTCTGACCGTAGTTGGGAATATTTCTTGAGAATTAATGATATTAAAAACACCCATAATCGAATAACCTAATTCAGATTCTCCAATATTTTCATAAATGTTTTTAGTTCTTCTAACAGGTTTATCTAAACTGTAAGGTAGATTACATTCTGTGGCAGATACTTTTTCTAATTCCTCACACTCTAATGCTTGAAATATAGTATCTGAAGTCAACAATCTACCTTTATTGAATTCTTGCTTTATCAGTATAGCTGCACAATCTTGCGCTGTACGATATAAAGCACGATTCGAAATCTCCGTATCTTCAGCTAGCCACTTATTTCGGCTTCTGATTTGAGAGATTACTTCATTATTAGTCATAGTTACAAATATAATATATTTTTAGTTTAAATACAATAAAAACAGAGTCCATCTTGCGACAGACTCTGTATATTATGACAGGGGAAACCAATCAAAACCTGTCAAGTTCTTTATACTTGGTACGATTGTCCCGCAAATGATACAAATAAAGTATCTGGGGATACAAGGGTATAAGTTGATGTTTTATTGTTATAAATCTCTACAGCACCAGAACTGTTAACTCTACCGATAGTGGCAAAACTTCCATAAGAGCCATACAATTCCATCACAGTTACTTGGAAATATCTCGGAGTACCTGGAATACCTCCAGAGCCTAAAGTACCAACATTCAACCAAGAAGCGGTTGTCCAAGTCTTACTAGTTATCCCTATTGCGAAATCTAAAACAACAGTTTCATTTGTTTTTTTAACAGTTGGTACATGTAATGGGTCAACGACTAAAGCGTCAAAAGCAATACCTGAACCTGCTGGTGTGAAAGTTATTGTAGTGGGTGCATTAGCTGGAACACTTAAGTCCCATTCTAATTTAGATCCTGTAAAAGTAGAAGTTACTGTAACAGAGCTATCTGCAGAAACTATATCAAGTTCTAGAGGAACCCAATTTGTTCCATTGTACCCCATTACGTCATAAGTAGATACACCAGTAGTGTCTACATTACCCAAATCATTAACACTACAACTTCCTAAATCTGAACAAGCAAATACATAAGATGGATCTAAAGTAACATCAACTGAACATCCAGAAGGTGTGGCTGTCAATCCACCTGAGAAATTATAAGAAACAAATTGAGATATGATATTATCAAGATGGGTGACTAAAGGTTGAGTTGCTGTACCAGTAAGACAAGAAGTATAAGTAAGAGTAATGTCGTGTGTACCCGCCAAAAGATCATCTACACTTGCGTCCATTGTATTCACATGAGTCAGCAAGTTTGTCATCGTAGTTTCCAAAGTTTGGTTATTCGCCATACTAGGAATATTTGTGTAGGCAGCGTTGTCAAAGTCATCTAAACGATCTTCGATGACATCTAGTCTGCCGTCCATAACAGTGTCCGCAGCTTCAAGAGTTGTTTTTATATCACATACATTGTCGACAACCCATTGAAACCAATCGTTTACAACTGTTGAAGATGGAACTGTTGTGAAACAATCAGCAGTAACTCCTGAAAAATCCAAAGACGCTTCTGCGTCACAAGCTCTAGAAATCAATTCATTTAATATGTCTGACAAGGTTGAAGTTCCAGAAACTAAAGAAGTACAACCTACAGTGATTGTAGGTTTTTCAACAGCCAATACTCTAGTGTGAATTGCACATAGGGCAGCAGCAGCAGCTTCTGTAAATTGTTCAGCCGTAGTTATAGCTGTACCTAAACCTGTAAGTGCACCACCTTGTCTTAAGCAAGAGTAACTGAATCCAGAATAATCTAAACCTGAAGGGGTTAAAGTACAGAGACGAGAGTTTAAGTTTTCGATAACTTCACTCATTGTCATCCCTACAGAAAGAATTGGGGCTAGAGATATAACCGTTATAGTTATGTCATTAGCTGGTGAACTACCGTTCACATCAGTTCCTGAAATTGTTAAAGTATCACCTACTTCATAATCATTACCTCGATCGGCAATGGTTATTGTGTAAGCAGCACTACCAGAAGTAGTGGAAACATTTACTTTAAAACCTGTACCAGAACCGCCAGTGGGACTAACTTGAGTAGTGTCTGTAACAGATCCGTCAAAGACACCTGAAGAAGTTATGGTATTTATAGCACCAGCAGCACAAGCTAACTCCCCTCCGTTATAAATAATACAGTTAGAATAGTGGGTTTCTAAGCACCCTTGAGAACCACAACCTGTGGTTGAAACATTATAGCAATCGGAGCAAGGCATTATGAGCAGCAGTTACAAAGTTTAACAATCATGGCTTGCAATAAACCACGTAAATCACTAATCTGATTACCAGTACAAGGGTCATCTCCTAGACAACTATTTACCGCTAACCAGTTTTTAAAATCGTTATCCAGGGCAATATCTAAAAGATATTTATTACCTGGATTAGTATTACTGTCATCTGTAGTAAGAACGTTTAAACGACTTCTTAATTCACAGATAACTGTTACAAGTTTCATAACTACTTCAGAAGAGTAATATTTTCCAGAGTGTTCAGTAAGTCCAGTAAGTACTGGAGTAATTCCACAAGCAGAATTTACTACATCGAAAGCAGTTTTATCGAGACCGAGGCTAGTGTCTAGTCTGGTCAATTCATCGTCAATATCTTTGACAATTGTATTTAAATTAGGATTACAATAATCCTTATCAGATAGATAGCTGTTTTCCGTCAAGGAGCCTGTGAAAATCACACATCCTGAAGGAACTTTTTCTACACATCCGTTATCTTCGCAGCAGTTAGTCATAATAATTTTATTCTTGTGTTTATTTTGTCATCGCACTCTAGACACTCTTCGTTGTCTAGAAATCTTATATACATCTTAGCTTTGTCATAGTAATCTTTCTTCAATCCATATTTTATTGAAAGAAGATGATTTTTAGATAACTCTGCTAATTTCTTAGTAGCATGGGTCTTCGATACGTTGTAACAACTCATACGCTTTAGTGTAAAGATTAGTAGCCTCAGTAGGGTTGCACATTTCGGCATTGGCTTCAGCCCCTCTTATTAAAAACTCAATTCTATCTAAACGTAATAAAGCTTCATCGTCATGGCAAGATAGAAAACATTTTGCCCAGAGTTTAGCTAGGCGACATCTTAGTTTACAAGCTCTCAAATGATACACAGTGAGTGTCTCAGTTGTAGGACAAGTATCGAATACAAATTTATAAAGCCCGTCAGGTAACTCTGTTAACTCATCTTCAACAGATAAATCAAAATTGTAAGAATTGTAAGAATTAACCTGACTTACGGTAAAATCTTCAAACGTGTAAGCATTACTATATCCTGGTAAATAAACTTTAAGTGTGGCACTTGTTGGAGTAAAAGGATAAGTAGATGTATCTAATACGAGTAGATAATTACAACTGCTCGGTTTCAGTATTTCCAGGTTCAGGTTTAATTTCATGGTTTTGTTTCATTTTAGTTATAAAAGTAAACAACGCTAAAGATATATCTCCAAGTGACATTAACCAATATCTCCAAACCTCAGACATACCTGGGGCATGCTCAATGATTTGATTATATATGGGAATTAGGATAACTGCTAAGTCACCTGCTAATTTCCAATTATCTTGCCATCTGTCAATAACCTTTTTATACATTATTTCTTTTGTTGTAGTTCTTTAACGTCCGACTGAACCTCTTTAACTAAATCAGTTAAAGAATTCAATAGGGTCATAATTTTTATATTAACACCATTAAACTCAATCATTTGAGCTTTCAGGTTTTCACCAGCACGATTAAGGTGCTCTAAATTACTTTGTTGTGAACGTAACTCTACGTTAACTCTTTCGTGTTCAGATTTCAACTCTTGTCGTATTAGTTTAATTTCATTTTCAATATCTTTACTTAAAGTCTTCAATCCCTCCTCATATCTGTCTTTATGTGAACGATCGGCTGCTTCTAATTTGATAACTTGTTTGTTTAAAGTCCACACTCCACCGAGTATAGCTAAGGCGAGAGATGCTAGATTAATTAGGTTTTCTATAGTCATTGTAATTGTGTTAATAAAATAAATAATAAACCTAGTCCTACAAACTTAGGAGCTTGTGATTTAGGTCTATAAATATAATTATCAGACGCACTTTCTCTAACGTAAGGAGATGTGTGTTTGGTTTTTATATAATACTGTTTCCTACTAAACCAATTTTTTCTATACTCGGTTACAGTAGTATAAGCTGTATCTGTTATGGTCAATGAATCTACAACTATCCCACTCTTAGTTACAGTTATTTGGATATTCAAGGAATCATTATTTAATACAGCAATCTTTGGAACTCTGATGAAAGAATCCAAGTTCACAAGTTGTACACCTGTGTCTTTTTGATACATGGTATCTGTGATAAGATAAGGTACTCTAACTTCTTTAATGCTGGTTTTATTTACTTTTTTAGTAAGTAAAAGTATTTTTTCATTCTCTGAGGTTAAACCTAATACTCTATCTTTTAAACTTTTAATCTGTTTCTGATTATCAATTATAGTTAATTCAGAAACGTTTTGTTGACTTTTGATAAATGCTGTCAACTTAGCATTTTTCAATTTAAGGTTACTTATTACACAAATGCTAAACAATAAAGATATTGTCAATACTAATGAAAGTATTGACAATATCTTAGTTTTATTGTTTTGTTTTAAAGGCATTAAGCTACTGTAGAACCACTATTTTCAATAACTACCCAGTCAGTACCGTTGAAGATAAGTACTACATAATCGGCTGCATCATTCATAGTGATAGTAGTACCACCAGCAAGATTTGCGGGAGTAATTGTTGCATTTCCTCCACCATCAACCACCAAAAGGATTTTTTTCATTTGTCCTTTAACACCATCAGCTAAAGTGAAAGCATCTCCACCAGCGTCAGTATTAATAGTAGTCAAATAAGTAGCTACAGAAATAGCTCCACCAGTACCAGCAGTTATATTATCTTGTGCGACAGCAGGAATAAATCCTACAATCAAACCACCTGTAGAAGTTATGTCGTTACTCACTACTGAAGTTGCGGTGACAGCATTCGCAGCAATGTTTTTATCACAACAAGTACCAGAAGCAGCTAAGTATTCTCGGAAAGCTTGGAATAGTGACAATCCACCAACTCTGCTTTTACCTTCTTTTGTGTACTGAAAAGTACCTGATTTCAATAAATAATCTCTCATTATATTTCTTTAGTTTTATTTGTTAAACAAATAAGGGGAGTTTTACCTCCCCTTATGGTTAGGCGATATTTATTGCAGTAAATGCAGTATTGTTAGTTGTAACGTAGCTGTCGAGGATTGCTTCAAAGCTTTCAGCAATTGCAGTACCAGACCCACCATTGTAAGGAATAGCGACTACAACCAAACTGTTATCTTGAGAAGCATCTTGGTAAGAACCGTACTTGTAATTATCTTCAAATTCAACATAATACAAGTAATAAGTGTCACTAACAACTGCGTTCAAAGGCAAGGTTTCGTTCCAAGTAGGATCGTAGTATCTTGCACGATTTGGCAAATGATAACGATAGTTCTCACGTTCTTCTTCTGCGATCAAGTAACCAGCACCGACAGGGAAAGTAACTTCTTGAACAGTTGTAATTGCCCAAGGAGAGCAGCTCCAGTTAACTTCAGCATCTTGTACTTGCTCAGGGTTTTCTCCAGCAAATACTTTGAAACGTACTGTACGAGGAGCATAAGGCCAAGCTTCAGGAACACAAGCGTTGTATTCAAGATCCAACGCTTTGCTGGTAAGTTTCAAACCACAAGCAGTGTTGGTAGAAGCAGTAGTACTAGCTTCCCAGTTAATTCCTTCATAAGGAAGCAAATCACCCAACATTACACCTGCAGAAGGAGTAAGTTCGATTTTAATATTACCAGTAGAGTTGCTATCTTGATCACCGTCAGTATCAGAAGTGATAACAATATCGGTGTCAGCATCGTCAACCAAGTGACCGTTAAGAGTTTTGATTGCATCAAGCAATACACCTTCTGGGCCTGTAGTAGACAATACTGTTACAGTAACGTCTTCTGCAGGAGAAGAAAGACCAGTGATACCAGAAGAGATAACAATAGTTTCTCCGATGATATAACCACTACCAGGTGCAGTCAATGTCAAAGCGATGGTATTACCACCAGTAACAACTGCGGTGAAAGTAGCGCCAGTACCAGAAGCACTCGCAGTACCAGTCAAACCAGTGTAAGTACCGTTAGTGTAAGAACCTGTGTAAGAGTGTGAGAAGTCTGCAGCACCACCTACGTTAGTACCTGGGTCAGCAATAGTCAAGCTATAAACCGCACTAGTAGTAGGAGCAGATGGTTTACCTACAGCTTCAGCTTCAATGAAGCGGTTGATGTAAGGGTCTGCGTTAATCATGTCTGCCAATTTGGCGAAATGAGTTCCACAATTTTCTTCACCACAACCACCTTCGCAATCAGCGCAGCAATCGGTGTTTACAACGTAAGAACGTTGCATACCTTGAGGTGAAAGAATGTTGTTGTAAGTCTCCCAATATTTAATGGTTACAGCATAAGAGTTACCGCAAGTCAAAGTAGGACTTTTAGTATCATCTACTTCATCATAACCTACATAGGTAATTTGTAATTGACCTGTGGTGTTAGTTGAAGGTGCATAACCCCAATATTTAACAATCTTCTTAGGATTGATTTCGGGTGATTTAAGAGAGCCTACTGAATCATCACTAGTACCTAGTGCAATGCGCACATAGTTAGAAGCACTGTAAGTAGGTGCAGCAGCAACGCAAGTCATGGTCTTATCGAGGATACCGATTTGACCGTCAGCCAAGGTGCTAGACAAACCACTAGTCTTTAGTGATTGTCCTTGTTTAGCTACAAAATAGAATGTCTTGTTGTAGTTCATAATTTAATTTTTTATTCGTTAGTATTTATTCGGGTTTGTGTTAATTGGGCTTGTAGCTGATCATTTTTGAAATGAGAGTAATATTTTACCGCCAAATCAATAAGATCTGCTTTCAAGTATTCAGGTAGTTCGCTATCTTGATTTACAGATTGCGTTCCATCTAGTTTTACATATCCTTCTTTATCAATAGTTTTAGGATACCTAATATACGTTACATATGCGTATAAAGGCGTAAAGCTACCGTCAGTGTAAACATGTAATTTGTTTCCACCTATGGTAGCGATAGTTTCTCTCCAAGGAAAAGAAGGTTTATGGTTTTCAGAAAAATACTTTATGTTTAACTCATTCTCTCGAATAAGATTTACATCTAAAGTATCATCACAGTTTTTTGTTTTTGCAGTTATGTAGGAATCAATATAAAACATGTAACGATCACATCCTGCTAAATCTGCAACATAATCTTTATATCGCTGATTATCACCTTTTATTAAAGGTAAGCCTGGTGACGGTGTTTTTAAATCTTGCAAGTCGTCGATCCTCTTTCGAGTCTCTTCGAATCCTATCTGAAAAACGTTATTCGGGCCGTAAAAAGATTTTATTAATCCTATCTGTGCTCGATTCAATAGAATCAAAAGATCAGGAGTCTCCACATTGAGGTTGTCAAGTGTGGAGACTTTATTGATGCTTAATTCTAATTCATATAACAGTTCGTCAACATTTATCATTATAGTATAATAGCGGAAAAGGAGCTTTTCAACTTGTCGGTCAAACTCTCTAGCAATTCGTTGTTTTTAGGATCCAACAAATCTAATTTAAAGGTTTCTATATTTTTAGCCAATACTGTTTCTCCCAATTTTATCACGCCACCATGACTACGTACAACGTTTTTGTCAATCAGACAGTATACCAAATACTCGATGTCAATTACTTCATCTGACAACAATGCGTATTTGTTAAAGTTATCAATTGGATCTTTAGTAGTACTAGAAGATGGTAGTGAAAGATATTCACGTACTGTATTGTAAACTACTTCAGGAATGGCTGTATCAGAAACTCCTAAACCTAGAAGTTTTGCCACTTTTAATCTTTTTGCTTCAGACAACTGGCCGAGTTTATTCACAGCGTTGTCTTGTTTTTGTATTCTGGCGTATTTGTACTTCTCTTCCGCATCTTCTTCGTATACATAGTATAGAACTTGACCTGGAAGATATTTACCTGAAGTGTAAGCTTCATAAGACGAAGCTACAATACCAGTTTCACACAACCACTTAAAATTAAGTACATCTAAAGGAGAAGACATGTTAAAAACATTATCTCCGTCTTTAAGTTCATATCCACCATTTTCTATAACCTCAGCATAGAATGGTGAAATAGGAGTACCATTATTTGTATCTGCTTCTAGGTTATAACCTGTTCTTTCTTGCAGACTTTTACGAAGTTTCATCTTCGCTTCTTCTTCAACAGCTCTTACTGAATCATCAGCTATGTTTCTAATTTTAGCTGATTTTTCATCAATACCTGTTTTAATTCTTCCTGCAGTATCAATAGCTGGTAAAACCCAAACTCCTGTACCAGGAACCCTTGTTAATTTGTTGTCAGCCAATGTTTTCTCAAAAGGGTGAAATTCATCAGCTTTTAGACTAATTGGACGAATGATTTTTGTGCTCATATATTTTGATTGGTTATTAAGTTTTTAAAGAGGGAGATTCTTTATCAATCTCCCTCTTAATATTTTTTCGTTGATTATAGAAGAATATCTCCGTCGAAACGTGGAAGTTCTTTCAACAATACTGTGCGGGTAGGATCTTCCAAGAATACGCCAGCAAAGTCTTCCATCCAAAGTTGGTACCAAGGATCTTTGTTTGCAGACATCATACCTTGCATTTTTCCAAATCCTTCTGGGTGTACGCGACCTGGGATAAATCCAAAGCTCGCTGAAGGATGTGAACGCAACTTCACTTCGCGGATGTTAGAAACTTTACCACCTTGATTAGATACATCGAATATCATAAATACAGGGGCAGCTTTTCTACCTACAGTAGTGTAGTAGTTATTCATTTGTGGAACGTCGAGTTGTTTCAAATGTTTAAATTCTACTTTACCTGTTTCACGAGTGATGAAGTAAGAGAAGTCAAATTGAATACCCAAGTTCATTTTGTCAGAACCCGTAACATAGTTTTCAGCATTGAATGTGAAACCTTGGTTCATAGCGTCGGTCTTCAAAGATTTGCTCACCAAATCAAAACCAGCTTCGTTGGTATAAACGAGTGCTTTACGATTAGCGATGTCTACACGACCGTAGAACAAATCACCGAGGATACGACGGAACAAGTTTGGCCCAAATTGTCCACGAGTGTAGTAATGTACGTTACCGTAGTGCAATTGTTCCCAAAGTCCAGGAGAAGAATAAATAGGATTGCCGTTTTCGTCACGGTTCAAACCTTTTCTACCCCAAATCAACTTGTTAGATTTCATCTTAAGCATTTCAATACGCAACAAGGTATCGAAAGAGTTTTCCCAGAACATTACAGCGTTCTTTGGATTAGTCTTATCTGCTATAGAGAAATATTGAATATCTTTGTAGCGACCATAAGGGTCTTTTTGGATTTCTTGTTTTTTACCATCTTTGGTCAACATGGCCCATTTGGTAACAGAAGCTTCAACACCATACATCTCTCCGATAGAGTTAACAACTTTCAATTTGTTGTTAAGCATACCAAGACCAGAAAGATCTTTAGTGAATTCACCTATAACGTTATCCAATTTACGGTATTTGCGACCTACTTGAATAAAGGTTTGATGAACGAAGTCGGTTTTAGGATTCTTAGAAATCGCACGGAATTTGAATTTCCAATAACCTTTGTATTTTTCAGGGTCTTCGATAACTTGAAGGATTACGTCTTGATTCATTTCATCACTAGTAATTCTATCGTTAACCACGAACGCTTTCTTGTCGAAAACAAGTTCGATGGTAGTACCGTCAATACCTGGTTGAGAGTCACTAGAGCTAAGATTTTCTACGATGGTCGGATATTCCATCGGAAGATCAATGTCGTAAGTGAATCTACCATCTGGATTGTCTACCCAATAGGTATCAGAAGAGGAGATCATTTGAAGGAAGTCGTCAGAATAAAGTTCAGTCTGAGTAAAAAGATTTAGCATCCTTTTATCATACTTAGCTGGTTCTGCTCCGATGAAATTTTCAAGATAGTTTTTATCTGTGAATTTACCCATCGCCTCCTTGTACATTTTGGATGAGCCACTATGGGTTTTAATTACTTTCCCATTTAAGCCTTGTAGTTCGAATGACATAATTGTATTATATTAATGTTTAATTTTTTGTTTTGTTTAGTCTAATATGTTCAAAAGTTTAGAAAGATCTGGGCCTTTCGATTCGGGTGCAGGTTTTCTAACTTGATTTTCAAGTTCTTTAAATAAGAATTTGGCCTTTTTACTTTCTTTCTTATCTGCCACAATACTAGTATTAAGTTTTTCTTTAACTAATTTTGCCAACTTCAAAGCAGTATTAGGACTCCTTCTTAAATCCAACATGTCTCTTTCGAACTCACTAATTTTTATACCGTTAGCTAGTTCAAACTTTTTAGCAGTCATGTATGGAATTAAAGAATTCTGATCATCACTCGTTAGAGGAACTCCTTCTATTTCTTTTTTCTCCATCGCTTCTTTTAAAGAAGCTTTGAGAGTTTCTTTATAAGCGGTTTCTTTTTCGCTTTTTTCTTTCTCAATTTCAGCAGCACGATCTGCTGCAGTTTTTTTGATATTTTCTTTACTCTTAATTAACTCCGTTCTTGCAAACTCTGCTTTAGCATCAAGTTTGTTTTTCTCTTTGAAGAAAGTGATCTGATCGCCAATTTCTTCATCTGTCATTTGAGTAGTTTCTTTCAAATATTGTGCATAAACTTTTTCCTGAACCGACGCATCTTCAAGATCTAGTGATTCTAATTCTTCAATTTCAAATGCATTCTCAAGATAATCATTACCTGCACCTTTTATAAATAGGTCTTCAAACAGACTCCATCCTTTTTCACCTTTAACTTTAGTAACTATTTCGTAGATATTTTTAGCTGCTTTCAATTCGCTAGCTTTTTTAATACCTTCGATAATAACTTCTTCAGTAACTTCTACACCTTCTTCAATTGAAAACAATTCGTTTTCTTTAAGAACGTCTACGAAATCTGTTATTTTAACAGAGAGGTTTTCTAGTTCTGTTTCTTCTTCCTCTTCTTCAACTTCCTCTTCTTCTTCCTGTTCTTCTTCTACGACCTTTTCTTCTACTTCTTTCTTTTCAAGAACTTCTTCCTCCTCTTCTTCTTCGTCGAGGTCAATTTGAGGTATTGCGTTTTCGTCTATTTCGATTATTTGGTCGTCGATTTCTAAACCTTCGACTTCTAGGAATTCAAATCCTAAATTTTTATTTTCATCAGACATATGATTTTGATTGGTTAATGCAAAGTAAATATTTTAACAGAATTAATCAAGATGGTTAAAATTGATGGATGCTTATTTATCGCTAAAATTAAATTTATATTATTTTATAATAGGATAACCTTTACTGTCTTTAGAGGCTTTTAAAACAAAGTCTATGGTTTTCCCTAAAGTTTTTTGAAAATGAGGATTATCTGTCTTACCTTTTGACCAACGACCGCCCCATTCCCATCCATATTTTTCGAATATGGCCACTACTTCCAACCAGTCAGCTTTACCGTCACCATCAAAGTCTACATTGGTTTCCCAGCTTGCGGATTCGAAAGTACCGTCACCGTTGGTATCCTTTAGGAGTACGATGTCGATGGCCATACCGTAGTTATGCCACGAGTATCCAGGTTTAGCCCAAGTTACTATTTTACCTGGTTTAGTTCTGCCTTGTGCGTATATCGCAGCTTGTTCGGCATTAGTGCGCAGAGTATAAGCGAATCGGCAAATAGCACGACCCTTGAGTGCTGCACAAATTTCTGAATAGATTGTTTTACCTTCAGCTACCAATGAGGGAAGGAGTAATTCAATTCTTTGTAATGTTATTTTATCGGTTGTCATTTTTTATCGTGTTTATTTTTGTTCATTCTAGCTATTTTTACTTTATTTTCGCTATCTTTTTCTTTAATAGCCAATTCTTTTTCTTTCAAGGAAAGTTCTTTATTCTTTATTTCTTTCTCGTAGTTAATTTTGATTCTTTCTTGGGATAATTTAGAATGTTCTAGAACTTTATCTGTTAGGTCTACATCAGGGTCAAACGATCCTTCATTAGCAATTGCGTCCAATGTTTTAAGGTGTATTTCCAATTCGCGATCCAACTGTTTATTCATGTTCTCATTCTGCATTTCTTCAACACGAATTGCTTCTTCACGCTGCATTGTCATTTCAAATTCACGATTACGTTGGTCAATCTCCTGTTGTTTCAATGCGTTTTGATCGGCTATCATTTTTTCTTTTCTGGTTTTAATATCAGAAAGAATATCTTTAATCTTTCTCTCAGAATCTGCATACATAATGTTAAATATGTCTTCGATTTCTGCACCATTTTGCAAAGCAGGTTGACTTAGTTCTTTCATCATCTGAACCATATTTCTATCGTCTTTAGAATTCGTAACAAATACAAATAACTTTCTAAGTAACTCTCCTCTATTTATTTTCAAGAATACGTTGTCGAGTTCAGAATTAAGATAATTTAAGATAGAAGAAGGTTTGGATAATTCAACATATTGAGCAATGTTAAGCATAGTTTGCAACACTCTTTGCATTAAATACTCATGTTCTAAAAACCAAAGTTCTGTTTGTGAATAACTTTGAGCCAAAGCTGTGTTAATACCTGTAGCAGTTTCAGTAGCCATAGTAGACCCCATCCTTTGACGGTTTACGCCAATCATTTCCCAGCAAGTATCTCTTATTACCATAGCAAGTTCTAGTCGATCTTTAATCTCAGCGGAACGTGTGAGATCAATTCTAGAGAACTGATTAAAGTTTAATGTTCCACCTGTATTTTCAGCAGAGGTATCTATAAACAAAGCGCCTTTCTCTTTTGCCTCATACAACATGGTCTCAATAGGATCTTCAGAATCTTTTTTAGGTACAGCTTTCAGATCTCCTAAAAACACTACACCTATTTCTTTATCTAATAAATCCCAAGCTTGATTCAATAGAACGTTATAAAAAGCTTGATACGGTTTCATTAAATCTAATAAAGATTTAGTAGTTGTATTTTTCAATCTTCTAAATACTCCAATCAATGGAGTTGTATCAGCATATCGTAATGGTTCTAGATTATATATACCTGTGCCGATACGATACCCTTTATATAAACGATTTCTCCATTTCCACTTTACTTCTCCTTGCTTTAAAAGATTTTTATCAATGGTGTCGTCTATGATACGAGTTTGTTCATAACCATTTTCATCTATGTAAGTGAATTCACCAATTTTTTCTTTGCTTTGGAAGTAAGCCGTTACTACAACAAATGTTTGATTCACATTTAATCCAGGACTGAAAGACATGTGATCATCCAGTACCTCTTTCATGTTCACATCACCTATAGCTGCAGTATTATAAAGCAAATGTTCCAGATAACCTATTGGGTGTGCGGTATATTCCACAGAACTAGTACCTTTACTAGAAGTGAAATATTGTGATTTTTCACTAAATGGATGCTTTAGTTGATCGTAAAGATACTCGATTTCTTTTTCTTCTAGTTTGAAACGATCAAGTATCTCTGTTATAGTTAATACTTCCACAGTTCCATTAGCCCAACAATCTTCAGTAGTTCTAGCATTTCTATTTGCAATGTACCAACAGTTAGCAGGATTCTCAATTTTATACCCAAATCCTAAATCGGAATTATCTTCATAGAAATGGTGAAACTGTTTACCGTAGATTAGATAGTCACGGAACGAGTCTTCTGATTTACGCTTTGTTTCAAAATAATGTTTAAGAGCTTTTAACGTTTTATTACCCCATTCTTCAGCACGAGTAGCATAAGTTTTAACACGACTCTGGAGTTCTTGTAATGAGGTTTCCATTTGTGGACTGTCTATAAGTCCCTGTTGAGCAAAACTTGCTAATATTTTTTGTTGTGAGAATTGTAATAAAGCTTGCTGACGATATTCAAATACTTCACTGTTCGATAACTCGTCGATAGCTTTAACACGTTCTTTATTAGAACGATTAGACATTTCTCCCAAAAGAGTGTCTATAGGGCCGTTAACAATAGGATAGTGCTTCAAATTAGAAGCACTGTTTTCTTCATGAATAGGTTCTTGGTCTAACAATGCTAGAAAATCTGAAGAATAATCTACTTCCAAGTAATCTTCAAATTTGAAAATACCGTTGTAAATATCGTAATTTCTTCCTACGAGTTTTCTATTATCGTGATATTGCATAAGAGCTACACTGGTAAAATAATCCAGTGTACCTTTAATAAAATCAGTATCTTTCTTTTCTTCAGTTGATACAAATTGATTAGGGAATATAAATGAGTTCTCCAACAAGAATCTTGTGGAATTTTTATAAGTTTCGATTATCATAATCTATGTTTAGCTAATGGGTGTCTTATTGTATTTCTTTTTCTTTTTGTTGATGGTTTTCCGTAATATTCGTATCTTGTATCTTTCTCTTTAGTTTTACCCACACTCTTATTTAAATCCTTAGAGTACATTAAAGCTAAACCGAAAGCCATTACACGGTCAGTGTTTAGTTCGTAGTCAAATCGTTTCAATTCATTTAACAGTTGCATGTCTAATATGCGCCTTACACCTAAAATCTCTTCTACAACATTCCCTTGTTCGTCACGAACAAATCCGATTTTTTCAGTCATATATTCAATAATGAGTCCCACCATATGTGTTTTAATTTTAGGGGTCATGTGAATACCATATAGACGATTGACTTGAGAATTTGGGTGAATCTCTTTTAACAGAGCAGGGGTTGAGCATTGGTATCTCACAGCTTCATTCTTCTCTATACAGTGTTGAATGAAACCATAGTCCATATTTTCACACAATGTTCTACAACTGTAATAGTCTAGTAACATTTTTGTTATTTCGTACCATTTCGAGATGTCTTTCGGACGTCCTATATAAGACGCTACGACAATATCTTGGAATCCTTCACCTGTTATGGCATGAATTCGTTTATAAATATAAGTAGCACCTACAGAGTCTGAGTACTTAGCATGAGATTGCTTATATGGGTCAGTTCCAGCAACATATAAACCGAAAGGAGCATCTGAAACAGGAAATTCAAAAATAGTAACCACACCTTCTTTGTTATCAGAAGACTTCATTGGAAAGTGCTGGATAGGTTTTTTATCTGTGAATTTGTGTTTTACTGTACCATCGTAATCTCTAAAAAGCTCAACATATGCTAAAGGTCTATAGGCTTTAGCGGTTAAGTAATCTTTTTGATTTTCAATAAGGTGAGAAGGGAAAACCTCTTGAGCTTCAGACAAGAAAACCTCTGCTGGAGTCAGCGGATGATACATCTTCTCTTTCAAGAGAGTTTTAGGGTCTGGATTTTTCGCAGCTTTTTCTCTTTCCTCGTTAATAACCGCAGTAGCTTTTTCTACATCAGATACTAACATTGGTATATCTAACTCACTCCCTGGTTCTTTACCTAAGAATTCAGCTAATGTTATTAACTTTTTACAGTCGTTTCTTAGAGTTCCAGGGAGGAAAAATCCTCTCTTATTACCAGTTTTTTCATCCAAAAACGACAGTACATCGTTAGAGTCAGGATCAAAAAACATTACTTCAGCGTCTCTACTTTTCTCAAAAGCACCACCTGTACCTGTAAGAATAGGCACACAACGCCATCCTTGAGGGCCTTTTAACGCAGGCTTTGCAGCATTGTATGTCTGCAAGAAATCACCTTTACCTATCTCGTCAAAAATAAGACATTTAATGGTAGTACCTGCCACGACTTCCGTGTTTCTACCACCTTGTGTGTTTCTTATCCTGAATCGTGAATGCACCAGGTTATCACCTTTTTTATTCTTAACCCCTAACAATACTTCATCTGCTCCCCAGTCTCTAGTAATCCTAGGTAATCTGAATCTAGGGGTTACATTTAAAAGACCTTGGTCAATCATAAAAGTTATTGAGTTCAAGTCAGGTGCGTTAGAACCTACAATAATGTTTTGTGAGTTTTTATTAATAGTAGCACTTCGGGAAGCATAAGAAGATATGATAGCAGTTTTACCAAACTGTCGCAATCCTAAGATACATAAAGCTTTTCTATGCAGATTGGCTTCAGTTTCCGCTTCAGCGAATATCCACTCATTATCTCGAATGTCTGGAGTAATAAGGTCTTGATATTCAAAACCTGAAGGATCCATTCTATCTGCTACAAGTTTCCAGTGATTGATGTGCCAATAAAGCCATCCTGAAAAATAAACGCCATTAATAGTTACACCATTATGGATTTTATGTAATTCATTATCCCAGAATTGCTTATAGGACAAAGTACCCTTTTCTGTAGGGTACGATTTCATATTACGAAATAATTCAGGTGACGTTATTAAACTCATTGCATCATCTCAGGTAGCTCTTCGTCTCCACGTAGAGCAGTTTTACTTACTTTTTCTCTTAGTTCATCAATAGATTGGAGTAATTTGGGTAATTTCTCCATAATAAACATTATTGCTTTCAACTGATCTTCTTTAGAAGCGATAACAGTATGAATAGTTCCACCATTTTTTGTGTTTTTTATATCCATACGATCTTTCAAATCCGTTAGATCATAATTATCTACAGCTTTACGAAATTGTTCAAATTTCTGTTCTAGCCATTCTAGTTCAATATCGACGTATGTTGATTTTTTTGTTGTCATTATTTACTAGCTTTTCCTTGTATTGCTTTATCTGTGATAGAGTGTGGTAATACAATCTCTACCGCACATGATTTTCCTTTCTTAGGACGACCACAATCGTTTTTAATTTTTTTCATTTTAACTCCTTTTCTATTTGTTGTGCTGTTATTTTATCTACAACCGCTTGCCACTTGTTTAACGGACAAGATGATGACAAGGCTCTTGTTTTTAAGTTTAGAGAACAACCGCATTCTGTGCAATGATAGTCTGTTCTTTTAGTTTCATAACCATCGTTTTCTTTAGCGTAGTTTGAGTTTTTTGGACACTCGTTGCAAACCTGTATCCTCGAATGGCTGATTGCTTCCACGTGCTCTTTCTTCCAACCATAGTTGGTAATCCCTTCTAAAATCTGAGGTATGCTCTTGAAAGCGTTGGTAAACAGTTTTATGTTTTTCATTTTGACTTATGGTTTTTAGTTTATTTTCTATTTCTTTTGATAGTAATTTCGAATGCACCTCTATTCTTTTTTGGAAATCTGATTTTTCTTCACACATTGCAATAGACAACTCGTTTTTTACGAATTCTTTCCAAGCGTTAGTAGCTTCAATGGGTTTAACTTGGTATCGTCCGAACTTATAAAGATTGAATAAAGATTTCTCTTTCATCTCCTGTTCCATTTTTCTACGATAATGACGATAAACTTCTTCGACTTGTTCAAATGGTAAACCCATTTCTTTAGCGATTTCTCTAAAGAAATTATCAATTTTTATCTCTACAGGTGTGTTAAAACTACTCATTTCTCTTGTATGATCTTTACAGTAAAATTCATTTGGTCAGAAATCGGTAGTTTCCAACGATCTACTAGTTTATTATTGTTATCAATAATGTTCTTTTTTCTAAAACCCACAAGAGTATTTTCTACAACCTGTAATGTTGTGTTAGACAATGTTGCTACATTCCGTTTAATCTCGGTTGTTAAAACATCGTCTTTATGATTCAAAGAGATATTTGTCAATATCTCAATTTGAACTTTAGTAAAGCCTGCTCCTAGAGCAGACATTAAAGCGAGCATTACTTTATAATACTCTTTAGTAGTACTTACTTTCTTTAATAAGACAGTATCCTTTATAATCATAAAAGTTAAGGTTTTGATTGGTGACTACAAATATAACTTTTTTATAAAAAAATACAAGTACTTGTTTAAAATAGTAAAGGGATTATATTTGTATTATGGGTGAACGCGAATTATTTGATAGCGTTATATTAGACTGTGTTAGCGAATTACATCTACAATTCGATGACTCCTCTATGGAGTTTAAAGACTTTTCTAATTTATTATATGACCTCTACACAGGTTCTTCTTTTAAAAGAAAAAGACGAATGAAAGAATTCGTCTATATTATTTTGAGTACGATTCCTCATCGTTCTTCAGATTCCTAGCTCTACGATTTTTATTCTTAACTCTTTTCAAGTTCTCAATCCTGTCAAGTTTTACTAGTTTTTCAAATAAGGCCTGTTTACTTAAATCTCGATACAACTCTCCAACGGTTTGATTAGTTGACAACATTGTATTTTCATTTACAGTTATCTGCATTTTAGATAATTCTGCTCTCCGTTTCAAAGACAAGGATAATTGCTCTAAGAAAGAAAACATTTCCTTGTAAGTTATTATCATTTCCTTACCCTCTACCAGTATCCGATACAATTGTTCACAGATAAAATTGTAGTCGTCGTATATTATTTCTTCTTTAGTCTTTTCCATAATGAAAATCGGCCCACTCAGGTACATTATTATACGTATTCTGTAAAAGATAGATCTGAAAATCTTTTACCAAAATCTCTTCTTCCCATCTATAGGATGGATATTTATCTAAAAGATAGTTTTTGAAAGTAGTATACCCCCATCCTTTTTCTTCACTAAGTTTTACACGTTCTACCACTTTACGCTGAGTAGCTTCCCAAAGCAATTCTTCCTCTATATCGTAGAACTCATCATTGTCCAACATAATACAAATATATGCAATAAACACTTGTTTGTCAATAATAAGTATTGTATCTTTGTATAAAATAAATTTGCATTTGGGATTTTAAAGTACTATATTTGCAGTACCACAATCCCAATAAACGGTGGCTATTTCCTAAACAGTATAGTAACCCCCTATCGGGATTGTGGTGATCTTCAGGGGGTTTTTTTTATTTATGTGCAGTTCAACTTTCTCCACTGCTAAAAAAGAGATGTAAATAAACATAAACAATAAAACTCAGTATTAGTGAACGGTTATCCTAAAAAATCCTGCTCTGTCGACTGCTGACAACAGGTACTCGAAACTAGAAATAGAAAAAGGACAACTGAGGTAATAACCCAATGACGAAAGTCAGAATAAATAAGAAATGGGACGAGGGCGAAGTGTCACTAGTGCTTATCATCAAACCAGATATACCCAAAGAAAGAGCTTTAACTCTTTTCGAGGGAAAAGCAGAGCTGTGCCTAATCCATAACAAAGACTAGAAATAAAAAAGACCCCGTAGGGTCTTCTAATCTTAACAAGGTTTCTTTTTACCACCTTTAGGTTTAGTTCTTTTCATTATCTGATACTTTATTAGGTTTAACTTCATTTATTTTAACATTACCTGAATCCATAAGATTCTTCATATATTTAGTAGGTATGATCTCATAATTCACCACTTCGTAATACCCTTGTGTGATAGTACTATTTTCAAATTTACATTCCTTGTAATCAATAGTGCTGTGAAATCTAAGGAAGTCCACTATCTCCTTTAAACTAGAATTATTTGTAGTAGTAATAACATAGGAATTACTATCCCTCTTAATGAAAAAACTCATATATCACTATCTCTCCCAGGAGTATCGTCAAATTCAAACTCAAACAAAGGAAATTTTTCCTTTATCTCATCCTTAAACGGTAATAGATCATCGTCCATCACATACAGCATATCTCCAAACATCTCGAATGGTATACCTTTCTGTATTAAAAATTCCTCAAAGTTCATGTTTTTTCTCTATAAAATCCAATATGACTTGTATGTTTTCATTTCTATGCTGTTTAGTCAGTGTGTGAAAGTTAACATTTTCACAAGAAGCTAAACATTTTATTTTAGGTATACAAGATTTACTCACTTCTATCTGTTCCTCCGAACCCGTAAATATCAGCTTCGAATCCTTTCCTAAACGGGTCAAAATCTTTTTAAAGTCATCATAAGTAATATCCTCAAATTCATCCACTATAACAACACTATTACAAAACGTCATCCCTTTCATATAATCAATAGGAACGATCTGAATAGTCTTCTCCTTAAATAAAGAATCTATTTTCTCTCTATTATAACATTCATAAAAATTCTGTTTTATAGGGAAGATATGATACTGAAGTTTTTCTTCTACGGATCCCGTAAGAAATCCAGTAGCCCTAAAATCTATAGGTCTCGTAATATATATAGTAGATACATGTTCTTTAAATAACAAATCTAAAGCAGTTAACGCAGCAACCAAAGTTTTTCCACTACCATAACCTCCCATGACTATAGTAACATCCTTTTCGTATATCCCAGACTTTACTCTTTTCTGTTCCTCATCCAGAACCAGTTTAAATTTTATCTCGTTCTTTCTCTCTCTTTTCGGTGGTGTCATACATTACAAATATAATCTATTTAGACAATAAAACAACAAAAAAGTCCAGAAAAAATCTGGACTTTTCATTTAATCTAGGATACACCAATCTTCCGACAACATATCCGTCTGGGACGCTAGCCAACCCACACATAGGTTTTTCTGCGCCGTCCACATATCAATATGTTTTCCAATGTGCAAATGAGTCTGTCCTTGAGATTCCAGGAACTCTTCGTTAATGTAATTATCAGGTCGAGACTTTTCTTTCTCTACATCGTAACCACCATTAAGAATAAGGAACATGTCTTTACCGTTCCATCCTTCTCTTGCTACTCTCTTACCTTGTTTCAATGCTTCAATAGCTTGTCCAAAATTTTGATTTTTTATCATACACAAATATACCACTGAGAGGATGAAATTCCAAAATTTTTTCAAAAAAAATTTTTTCGAAATCTATGTATTCCATTGGGGGTACCCAAATCAAACCACCCCCGTCACGGAATGCGTCGACAGGTACCCCCTGCATGCAAAAAATCAATACACTAATACTACAACATCATGTCACAAGCACAATTACAACAGCTCTCTTTCGGTGAAAGAACTGTTACTCACGAAAGAACTCACACTTTCACTGGTATCGTAGACACAACAGAGGCTTACACTACCAAGGACAACACTCCAGGCGTTCGCATTTGGTTGAAGGACGCACCTTATCCATTCAGTTTGCTTAAAGGCAGCTTGAAAGGTCGCACAGCTCACACTCTTGTTGGCTGCACCGTTAAGCTCGACGGCGAATTGCGTGAATACAACGGTAAACAGTATTTGAACGCAAGAGATCTTACTGTTATCGAAGAGTCACAAGCTGCAAAAGCTGCGAAAGCAGGCTTGATCGTAAGCATCACGCTGTAAGCTGTTGGCATTGAGAAAAGGTGTGAAATACCACCTTTTCTCCTTTCTCTTCGTTTTGTTTATTGAGTCCACTTCGTGGACATTTTGTTTTTGATTGTTCCCAAATTTCCAAACAGGGGCATCACCAACTAAACGTTAAACAATCCACTGAGTATAACGCAAAAAACCCCACTTGGGGGCAATCTTTTAAAAATCTGTGTATTTTGTTTCACTTTCTCGACGCTATCCTGTCTTACTTTCTCTTGAAATGCAGGTATCTTAGGGTGATAACACTACAAATATACAACATATTTGATAAAAGTCAAGTGATTTTTGAAATTTGTAAGTTATTGATATGTAATTGGTTGGATGGGTATTTACCCCCTAACAGTCTTTTTAACCCTCTAATAAAAACACCTAATGTCAACATCCAATAATCTATCTATAGCTAAGAAAATCTCTCCATTTCTCCTTCTCTACATAATAGGACTTATAGGTATTAAATACTCTATATATGTTTTTATGTTTCAGATTGTGGGGTTGAGTGGTTTTTTGGGGATAATTGCTGTTTTAATTATTAATAATCATCATGGAAATAAGTGATCATCTATTAATGTTGGAAAAAGCTGTTATTTTAACGCTTAAAATAGCTAAGAGTTATTACATGTCTGGTAAAATGTCCTTATTGGATTATACCTGTGTTGTAATCAGTTATGGCTATCTTCAATTTGTTTTGTGTTCTGCTCTATCAAGAGAGGTTTCTATTCAAGAATATATTTATATCTATAATAAGTATAAGAATTTGAAACCTGCTTGGTGAAAAATAATAAAAACTAATTAAATCCTCTGTAATGAGGGCATCAGTTTCTTTGATAAATAGAGTAAGGCTCAAATAAATGAGAGCCTGATGACTGGTCTTAGAGCCAAATCAAGTAATAATGTTAAGCTCAATGCTTTAAAAGTAGTACAGCATAAAAATATTACTCTTATTATCAAAGTTTTAGGTGTGAAATACAAAAAAGGGTGGCTGCTAGCCTTAGTACAGCTAAAGTAGAAATTGCTGTATGAAGATAATCTCTATCTTGACAAATAGAGATTAATATGTTTCTGCAACAGGTTGATTCTGTTATCCAATCATCCATATATATCTTGCGCAGGATTATGTGGCTCTGAGAGCTAATTTAAAAATAAAAGGTATACTCTCGCTGTCAACGAGAATGAATTATCCACGTACCAGTGAAGCAAGTGAACAACCGCTTGTGAAAGGGTTTCTACAACATTTCAAGTTACCTGGGTTGAAAGAGATCCAGGTAACTTCTTTTATATAGTCGACTATGCGACTTTAAACAGCCTTTAGGCATAGTGCGTTGCATTAAGCAGGTATGGAAAACACAATAAAAGCAATTGGAATGGTTCTTATTAAAGGAGTAAATGATAAGCAATATGCTGAATTTATTAAGAATCAAAAACCTGTAGTTAAGTCTAATCTTAATCTACAGTTACCGTAAAAGGGCTTAATTACCCTTTACTTTAATGCGTCATTCCTGTTTCTCAAGGACAGGCAGTTGTAATATAATGTATACTGGTCTTCAGGATATTGTTTAAAACAGTATATAACTTGATGTAAAGGCGACCTAGGAAAAATATTACAACTGAACGCAGAGAGGAGTAAATGCACCATTCTCACTTATCCCTAAAGAGTGAGCAGTTGTAATACTATGGTTGTTGCTACCAAAACAGTTTGTTGCCAGCATGTGAAAGCAAACTATTACAACTGAGTTGCATTGGGAATCAAAAATTCAACTAATAATAACATGGAAACAATAACAGGACAAGAAAAACTAGTAAAAGAAATCACGAGAATCTTTGAAATTTTTAAAACAAGTGAAACTACTATTAGACCACACTTTGTATTAACAGGTGCTAGTGGTAGTGGAAAAAGTTTTACAATTGCTAGTTTGTGTGATTCTTTAGATTTACCTTTTTTGGAAATCAATGCTGCACAACTGACAAAAGAAGGAACTTCTGGTAACAGTCTATCTAAAGCTTTAGCTCCTTTAGCTAATTCTGCAAATAAACCAATGGTTTGTTTTGTGGATGAGTTTGATAAACTATTCATTAGTGGAAACTCTAATTCTAGTTTAGCTCATGAAAGTACTAATGGAGTACAAAATGAGTTTTTAAAAGTTTTAGAATCTGATTTAGCTTCAGTTTATGGAGATTTTGGAAAATATGTCAATATTCCTATTTCTAATGTTTTGTTTGTTTTCGCTGGAGCTTTTAACAACGAAGATGATATTACATTAGATAGACTTAGAGAATTTGGTATTAAAACCGAATTTCTAGGCAGAGTGGGTTTAGTTTTTAATACCGAACCGTTAACTGTAGAGACTCTTTTTTCTATTTTTGAGAATTCAAGGTTGTTTAACAACTATTTAAGTTTATTTTCTGACGTTGATAAAACCAAAGCCACTAAAGAAATTAAAGAAAAGATCAAAGAGAATTTTGAAAACAACACCCTTGGAGCCAGAATGATAAACACTTTGATTCATCATTACTTTATTAAAGGAGGATTTAGCGAATCTTCTGAAAGAAAAGTAACTTTTCAGAAAAAACTTACATTTACTGATTAAATCAGTTTAAGTAATAAGAAATTTCCATATCAATTCCTTCTATTGACGGATTTACAAATAGTATAGTTTGTTGATATGGATTTACCAGTGTTGACCCTTGAGAAAGGTTAAAAAATGTAAAGAGTAGTTACTAATATGGATAATCCCAGTCAGTGTTAGACATCACGAAACACCAACTACTACAACACTTCGAGGAATTCTCAACCTTGCAACCTAACTATAGGTTATTCAAATGATACAGTTACAGAGAAATGGAATGGTCACAAACCTCGTAAGAGTACCCAGACTAACCTCTGTTATAAAAAGAGACGTGACTGAATGTTGAATAGTAATAGTACACCTAGACATGTGTAAAACTGTCTTTTAATTTTTCCATTTATGAAAATAAGGCTTAAAAAAGAAATTAAAGTAGATTTAAATGATGTTTTGAAGATAAAAACACAAACCTATTTAGTAGTGTCAATCAATCATGCTAAAAAAGGTACATTGTGTCATCTCACTTCTAGATTTAATCGAAAACACTTTAACAATAATCCTATCATTATAAACGATGAAGATATTGTAAAAGATAAAACACCTAAACATGTGTAAAACTGTTTTTAATGCACCATAACTATCGTGGATATGAAGACTTCTTGTTAGGCGGTGTTATTGCAACATTGCTGGTGATAAGATGTGAAACCACCTGATTAACAAAAAATGTGCGATACGGATAAGCCTCGCGGTACTTGTTACATGGCAACCGTAAAAGTTATTCAGCTCCCAAGGGATAGCAGTTGTAATAGTTGTCTAGAATGAGTTAAGACTTGCAGTTCACACACTACTCATTTATGTGTGTTCTAACTATTACAACTGAGTGCAGAGGGAAAATAGGCTAAACATTGATCCAAAAATATTTGGTATTTTCAATGTTTAGCCTTATATTTGTGGTTATGAAATCAGGAATATACAAAATCACAAATACAGTTAATAGTAAATTTTATATAGGTTCAACAAAAGACCTGAATAGAAGGAAAAAAGATCACTTTAGATTACTTAAAAAAGGTATCAATCATAGTATTATTCTTCAAAATGCTGTAAATAAGTACGGCATTGATAATTTCAAGTTTGAAATATTAATAGAATGTTCAGAGGATTTATTATTTATAATAGAACAACAACTTGTAAATGAATTAAAACCTGAATATAATATCGCTATTGAAAATGTAGCTGTACCAACAGGATTACCTTATAAAGACAGAACTCTTTATAAAAAATATGCAAAAGATAGATTAATTTCCAATAATAATTTTGGTTGGAAATCAAGAGTAATACTAAAATTAGATACCTCAGGTAACATAATTAAAGAATATCCATCTCTAAAGTCTTATGCTGAAGAACATAATTGTGCTATTGGGAGTGTAGGTAAAGCTCTTAAAAATGGTACAAGATGTAAAGGATTTTATTTAAAATATAAAGAATAACTCGTTAAACATTGAAGCGAGTCTAAAAAAAGATATTAATCCTGAATTAACAGGATGTTTAGAACCCAAGGGTGTATTATATTGAAAAATATATTATACCATTAGGGTTAACTTATAGAAATATAAGAACGGAGTAATCCTAAACGTGTTGTTCCCTTGAGAAAGGAATGCGAATGATAAGAGGCTATCCGTTACAGAAATGTAAGAAGACAACCTACTCAACACGAATGAGTTCTCAGCAAGTAGTTAAAATGCAGAGTTAGCGAGAATACTGCTATGGATGAATTGTTCACTAAACTATGGATACTGCCAGTTAACTACGTGACCCTACTCTTACATTATATGTCACCTGAAATGGTGTAAACGTCTCAATTGAGTAAATATACATAAGACAAGAGGGTGCTAAAAATCTGAATATGAATTGAGTTTTGTGGGTTTTCCGCTTTACAAATCCGATTCGTTCATTTATTTTTTTTTAATAGAATAGGTGCATATATGCGATATGGTTTTTACCATTGATTAATGCACAGTAAAGCACCTATTCTATTTTTCATCAAACAAAAAATTATGGAACAATATATAGGAAAAAAAATAAAAGGATTTAAATTCAAATCTACATTAAATTGTACGTATTTCGAATTTATGAACGCAAACATTGATAAAATTGGTATTATTAAAAGTTATAATGAAGGTCGAGAAACTTTCCATATTTCATTTAATGATAAATATTATCAATATCCTGCAAATCTCATAGACCAACATATCATTATAGAAATTCCTGAAATGCCAATAGGTATTTTATGTTGGGTGTGGGACGGAAAAATGAAAAATCCTAAAATAGACAAAAGATATGTTATAGGAAAAAAAGATAACATGTATTTTGCTTGGAAAAATGCTCACAATGAAGACCAAGTTAACAAAACATGTGAATTCACAGCATGGGGCAATGCAGAACCTGTAGTTGCTAAAGTTATTACTAAAGAAAAAGCAAACGAATTGCTAAACACCTTAACTAACGAAATTTACAAAATAAAATAAATAAAACAATGGAAAACAAAAGAAACCTTGTAAGTAATGAAAGTATCGCAGAACTATATGCTTTTCAAAAAGCAGATAACCTTTGTGGTGTTGAAAATCAAAACTCTGAAGCTTGGAATAAAGAATATAATTTTTATTACAATGAGAAAATGGAAGAATTAGAAAAAGAAAAACCCCAAGCTTTTCAATGGTGGAATAATTTAATATCTGATGGTTTAAGAGCAGGTTATGCTCAAAAACATTTAAATGCAGGTATTAGATATAAATTTTTAACTCCTAAAGAAATTGAAGAAATTTACAGAAAAGAAGTAGGTGATTTAAGATTACATCAAGGAGAAATAGTTGATGAATCTTACCCTACAGAATTTCAGGAAGCTTATTTAAAACCAAATCAAAAACAGTTCAAAGAGTTCAGTCCTGATTTGTTTAAAGCTTATATTGGTAAATTTTCTGAAGAAGATAAATTTCAAGCATTTGCTGTATTAGCAAAACATTTTGAAAACCACATTTATGGTTTTTACAAAGATGGAGACTTCGATAGAAGTCAAAACAATGCTTGTTACGGTTCATTCAAATCAAGGTTCGACACTCTTTTCAATTCCTAATTTTAAAAGTATGATAACAATAATAATAAATACACCAAAACATATTGTTTTCGAAAAAGATAGTAAAGAAGAACCTTGGTTTAATAATAATTGTTCAAATGATCAGTTATTAAAAAAATGTGATAGGCCCAATGATACTATTAAAAAAGTAAAATGGGAAGATGGGAAATACACCGCTTCTTTACTTAACATTTATTTTGAATAACTAAAACAATGAAAAATACAAAAGAAGTAACTATCTCTATACCTGAAGGATATGAGATTGACAAAGAAAAAAGTACATTCGAAAAGATTGTATTTAAAAAGAAAGAACAAAGTTTACCTAAAACTTGGGAAGAACTTGAAATTATAAGAGGTTGGTATGTAGAAGATTGTGCAGATATTACGATGTTAGACCCTAAAGATTCAAGAACAGATACTGGTCATTATAATCGAAATGTCTTTGTTTCAAAAGAACAAGCTCAAGCTGCTGTTGCATTAGCTCAACTTACTCAATTAAGAGAAGTTTATCGTCAAGGTTGGGTTCCTAATTGGGCAGATGGTAAAGAAAAATACTGTATTGTATTTTATAGAAACGATTTTGAAAAAAATTATTATACTAGTTACAACAGATTTCTTTCTTTCCAAAGTCCAGAAATTCGAAATGAGTTTTTAGAAAACTTTAAAGATTTAATTATGCGAGCAAAGCCTTTATTGGGATAAAAGCTGTTTATGAAAAATTCATTTTAAAAACAAACAAAAAATGATAAACGATTATGTCATATTCGTATCAATAATAACAGCAATCACTACGGGTTTATATTTAATAGACTATTTAGAAACACCTAAAGGTTATTGGCATTGGTTAGACTTAAGAAATCCATTTGTGGAATTTTTACTCATACTAACAATTGTACTTTGGGCAATAGGATTTGTGGTAGGTATAATAATATATTTTTCACCATGTTGATATTCATAGTTTCATTTTATGTACTTCCATTAATATTTGTATATTTCAATAGGAAAGCTGCATATAGTAAAGGTGGAGAAAGAGAACATTTAGAACCAGATATGCTCGATTTACAATTGACAATTTTTCCTATTCTCAATATTGTAGCGGTTGTCATAATAGTCTGTAAATTCATTCGAAAACGTTCTTTATTTTCAAATAAACTAATATCTAAGTTTTTCGGAATAAAGAAATAAAAAATCTTAACAATCATCTGATTTACAATTAAACAATAACAAGAGCCTTGTTAAAGCTGGCTACAAGCCTACATATACAAGCAAATAGTATGTAAGAACTACTTGTTATCAACACAATCCAAAGTGTTTAGTTTAATGTAAATGTACTATCCAAAATCCCGCAAGGATACATCTGTGAATCCATTGGACTACAGCAGGGATAGTATTCTACTATTGGAGGTAGCAGATGATTGTTTAAAATCGTAGGTTAGATGTTAACCTTTGTGAATTATATAAGTCGGGTAACAGGTTGCTTAAGCACTAAGGACGATGAGGCTACGGTCAACAGTTTCTCATAAGAGAATAAAGCCGATGAACCTGCATTGATTCACATAAAAAGTTGTAGTAAGAACACTGAGAAAACTAGCTAGACATAAGGTTAATTTGTTTAGTAACTGTAGATAATGTAAGTTAAGACTGCATTGTAGGTTGACAACTGGTAAAGTGTAAGTTAATGTATTACTACAAATTGTGTTGTTTCTCCTTGAGAAAGAGAAATACAGTCATTAATTATAGAGAAATGGAAACTGGCTCTACAACACAGACATCATTCTCATATCTAATTGTTTTGTAAAAGAATAGTTGCTAGTATCATAGCGGTATTTTATTACCTAGAACGTTACAAAACATTAGATAATATCGGTTTCCTCTCAATGTTGAGTAAACATTGATCAACAATCCTATACATGTAAAACCGAGTGTTTAGTGGATTGTTTCATATTCTATACCAATAATTTTTTAGTAATAACTATGTAGTAATGAATATATTTTTTGTAT
>JACCDR010802658.1_pt1 | contig 39763 bp, 63 predicted proteins | sample 7446431 | NCBI WGS metagenome assembly JACCDR01 (sample SAMN15323443, study PRJNA562643) | freshwater metagenome | isolation source: river surface water | place: USA:Blue River Watershed | collected 2017-08-17
AACGACTGGATGGAGATAAACAAGAAAGACTATCAAGGCTGGCAGGTCAATGGCGAAGCTTTACAGAGGTCAAGGCTACGAGTTGATACCCGCAAGTTCCTAATGGCAAAGATGAAACCAAAAAAGTATGGCGAGAAGCTAGATATAACTTCAGACGGTAAGGCACTACCCACACCAATCATCCCACTACCCAAAAAGGAAGAATAAAACATTGTATAGTATGTTTTTGCTAACAGGGGTAGAGTATCAAAAATCACGGCATTATATAAAAAAGGCTGTCAAGTATGTATGTTGAAACCACCGCAACTAAAAAGATAGTAGGAATGACCAAGCGTATACGTGCTGTAGCTGGTGGTACTTCAGCGTCTAAGACTATATCAATTCTTTTGTACCTAATCGCAATGGCACAATCGGACAAGAAGCCAACTCTTACATCAATTGTGAGCGAATCATTCCCCCACCTAAAGAGGGGCGCTGTAAGAGACTTCCTAAACATCATGCAAGAGCATGGTTACTATGACGATGCTAGATGGAACAAGACTGACTATATTTATACATTCGAGACAGGTAGCAAGCTAGAGTTCTTTAGTGCAGACCAGCCGAGCAAGGTACGTGGCCCACGCCGAGATAGGCTATTTGTCAATGAGGGTAATAACGTACACAAAGAAGCGTTTGAACAGTTACTTATTCGTACCAAAGAGTTCGCATTTATTGACTGGAATCCTGTCAACGAGTTTTACATGTATGAAGAATATATTGGTAAGCGTGACGATGTAGAATTTATTATTCTAACCTACTTAGACAATGAAGCACTAGACAAAGCTATTGTTGCTGAAATAGAAGCACGTAAGGGCAACACGGCATGGTGGCAAGTATACGGGCTAGGACAACTTGGTGACGTTGAAGGCAAAGTATACAAAGACTGGCAGATTATTGACGAGATACCTCACGAAGCCCGACTAGAACGGTACGGGCTAGACTTTGGTTATTCTAACGACCCTAGCGCACTTGTAGCTATTTACTACTACAACGGTGGTTACATACTTGATGAAGTCTTATACCAAAAAGGTCTAAGCAACAAACAGCTTGCAGACGTTATCAACAATCAACCTAAAGCATTAGTTATGGCAGATAGTGCCGAACCAAAGAGTATTGACGAGATTCGATTATACGGAGTAAATATCTTACCAGTTAAAAAAGGTAAGGACTCAGTAGTGCAGGGTATTCAGTATGTTCAAGACCAACGAGTAAGTATTACCAAGCGATCAACTAACGGCATCAAGGAGTATCGAAACTATATGTGGGAAACCGACAAAGAGGGAAAGATACTTAACGTACCAATAGACATGTGGAATCACTTCTTAGACGCTTCACGGTATGGCTTTGAAAGCCTACGACCACGCAAGAACGATAGCTTAAACGATTCAACAGGTAACGCAGCAACATTATTTTACTAGGAGACTTATGAACTACGGAACAAAGATTACCACTGCACCAATAGATGATGAAGGCTCAGTTAAAAAGGTAAAAGAAATATATCAAGGAGGCGAAGTAGTGTCTAAGTTTGTATCATACGAGCAACGTGTCAAAGTCCGAAACGAAAAAGAAGAACTAGCAGAACTTCTAAGGTTTAGAAAAGAACACCCTGAAAAAGATAGGGTAGGCTGGCGTATCGAAGCCTCTAATCATGCAAATAGCGAAGGTGTTTACTACGTTGTTAAATGTTGGGAATCCCAAGAATAACTGTATTTTTAAGTTAAAGTATGGTATTATGTAGGTAAGCAAGCCACCTATAAGTAATGGAACTTAGCTAACAACTAACCCATTACAAATAGCGTGGCTTTTTCTTATTTAACACCCGAGAATCTATCAAAGACCTTCAAAGACTCAGAGAAGTCTATGTTGCCATTGTTTGATCCTTTACAGGAATACGAACGAATTGCACGCAACAGACCACATCCAGCGATAGATAAATCATACCCAAAAGTAACCGACGGTACACTTGCCGCAATCATCCAAGAGACACCAAAGAGGTACATCCAACAGCTACCTACTGGCATCGTAAAGACCAGTGTTGGCGAATGGTTAGACGTTTTTGCTACTTGGAAACTAACAGAAGACATTATTCCTCACGCTAACTGTCAAGCTGATGCTTTGCAGAAGTCATGGCGAGCAGGTTCAAACTCTATGACATACGGCGCAGCACACGGCTATGTATTTATGGATGTATACGACGGTAAACTACAGGGTAACTTTAAGCTTCCGTATATTACACACGTTTACTTACAAAAAGGTAAAATCTCAACCGCTGAATCTAACGTCATCTTCTTAGAAGCATGGTATCAGGAGTCAGACCTTGATGCGATTATAGCCAAAGAGAAACAACTCAAGAAGGATGATGAACTTTATGAGGGCGAATGGGACATTAAGAAACTCGAAGAATATAAAGCTACTAATCAATCAAAGAACGAGAAACAAAAGACTCCTACTGAGCGTGGTACTACTACTGCTGGCGATTCTGACGGTATTCGCATTATTCATGCCTTCCAAACTGGTGTCGGCGCTAAGTTCTACTCATTCATACCAGAAAAAGGTGAAGACGCTCAATTTGTAGTACGCACTAAGGTATCTAAAGACCCAAGAGGTGTCATACCTATTCACACATTGTACTGTAACATCGACCTATCTAACCCACTTGGTAGGGGAGTAGTCGAGATGTCAGGTGGTATGCAGAACCTTATCGACTCAATGACTCAAGGCTTCCAGTACTCACAAGCTTTGGAACTTAACCCACCTGTTATCAAGCGAGGCGATATTCCAAGAGGCGCAATCAAGTTTGTACCTAATGCTATATGGGACTTGGGAACTGATGTAAACGCTAACGTCGAACCAGTAAAGATTAGCACTCAGGCTTCTAACAACTTCCCAACTAACTACGGCTTAATGAAGTCGCAAATCCTTAACCTAAACAGTTCACAAGACAACTCTATTAGTGCTGAATCAGGTAACACCCAATCTAAGACGCAAGCAGGTGTCAAAGCATCAGAGGCACGTCTAGGTGTATCAGACAACTACCTACGCAAGCAATACGAATCATGGTTTGAGGACATCTGCGAAACCCTACTTAACCTTACTTTTGCTGAAACCAACGGTATGCACGAAGAAAACCTCGATAAGAAGACTGCCGACAAACTTCGTAAGTTAATCCCCGAAGGCAACCAAACGATTATATGGGACACCGAAGACGAAAACACTATCTATATAGACTACGACACATTAGGTGACGAGCCTGTTTACTTTGAGGTTGACGCTTCTACATCACAGGTTAAAGAAGACCAATCACAGGTTGAATCACTCCAATTAGTTAAAGAACTTGTAACCGACATGCTACCACCTAGCAAGCGGATGCAGTTAGCTAATAAGTTTATCTACAAACTAGGTGTTGAAGACCCTGAAGACATTACATTTACCGAAGAAGAAATAGCACAGATGGTACAGCAAGAGGGTATGCAACAGGGTCAAGCACCAATGGATGAAGACCAACAAATGCTTGTACAAGGCTTACAAGAGCGTGGCTTCCCACCTGAAGCTATTGACCAAGCTGTAGTAATGATGGGCGAAGGCTATTCAACAGAAGAAATCCTACAAGTTCTTACACAAGGAGTGGCACAATGAGCGGCGACTTAGTTCCGAACGAGGGCGAAGTATTTGCACCTCACGTACCAACCGAGCAACGTGTAGCCGAGAACCAAGAGAAAGCTAACACGATGCAGTCTCTACCTGTAATTGATGACGTTATTGAGTGGTTAGAAAAGCAAGCGGTACAAGCACTAAGCATAGAGAACATTGACTTAGAGTCTAGCTTACCTGTCGAGATTCAAATTAAAGCCAACCAAGAAGTCGCACGACTTTTAAGGGCTAAGAAAGGTGCGGTACAGGCGCTTAAAGACACCTATAAGAAGTAGGCATTGTTATTGGTGGCTAACCAAAATAGTTGACCACCAATAGTAGTGCCTCCACTACATCGGGATCGCAACCCAGTAAATAACAGCAGAAATAGGAGAGCAGGATGAGTGACATCACTGAAGAACCAGTAGCTAATTCAGGAGATACAGAAATCGAAGTCGACTTGTTTGACGAAGATGTGGAGACGACCGAAGAAGAAGTGGCTGAGACTGAGCAGACAGTAGAACCTGAAGCAGAGGAAGTTGAAGAATCCACCGAGGAAGAAGCAACCGAACCTGAAGAAGAATCTGCAACCGATGACGAAGCTATTAAGGCACACAACGCTGAAATGGCACAACGTCGTATAGCGGAAAAGAACGCACGAATCGAAGCAGAACAAAAGAGGTTAGCTGAACAGGAAGCTTACCTAAAGGGTGCGGAGACTGACGAAGACCTATTGCTTAGGCAGTTAGTGGTCGAATCGCAGAATCGAGCCATTAGGGAATATGAGCAAACTATCGAGTTTAACAAATCACAGGTTCTTGGAGATTACGAGCGAGTTCTGTCCGACCCATCACTAGAAATGTTCAACGAGAAAAGTGAAAACTTTAATCGCAGACAGTTTGAACGTATGCAACGGTCTTTCGAGGCTGAAAACGTACGAGCAGACCAACAAGGCAACATTATCGAAGTGAAGGATTCATTTTATAAATTTGCTAAAGAATGGGCCGAAGACTTTAACATCGAAGCAAAAGTAAACCAAGCTAAAGGTCAAAAGATAGCCTCACGCACTCTTGCCAAAGCCGAACCACCTAGCTCAAGTGTTAATAAAATCCCGCAGAAAAAAGACCCACTTGATGTGTTGTGGGATGAATAGGCCATTCACTAAAAGGAAAATCTAATGGCACAAAATTATGCTTCAAAGACTCTAGGCAAAATCGACGAACGATTTAGCTTGGAAGCCAAAACTGCACTAATCTGCAACAAAGGCATGACAATCGAATTTAACGGCGTAAACAGCGTTACTATCTACAATGTTGATACCGTTGCTGAACAAGACTATACCCGAAGTGGTGCAGATCGTTTCGGCGCACTTGTTGAACTTGGTACTGGTGTACAAACCATGACACTTTCACAAGACAAATCATTCACGTTCACAGTTGACCGTGGAAACCTAGAAGACAGCCAAATGGTTCAAGAAGCCAACAAAGCTGTTAAGCGTCAGGTACGTGAAGTATCTATTCCTGCTACAGACGTATACCGTCTTGCAGTTCTTACTTCATACGCTGACACAAACAACCAAGGCGCACAGGGTACAACCCTTCTTAGCACCACAACTTATGCAGGTATTCTTACAGAACAAGCTGCTTTGACAGACGCTCTAGTACCAGAAGAAGGTCGTGTATGTTTCATCGTACCTACTGTTCTTAACTTGCTAAAGCGAGACCCTGAATTTGTCAAGGATTGTGACCGAAGCTACGCAGACACCAAGACTGGTGTTTACGGTATGGTTGACGGCCTTAAATTGGTTGTTATTCCTGCTAGCTACGTTATGGCTAAGTTCCAGTTCATGATTGTTCACGAAGATGTATTGGTATCACCAGTTAAGTTTAACTCTGTACGTGTTCTTGATAACCAACGTGGTATCGACGGCGTAGTTGCAGAAGGTCGCCGTTACTACGACGCATTTATTCTTGGTGAAAAAGCTACGGCTATTCGTTTGAGCCTTGCAGCTTAATAAATAATAAGGAGACTATATGGCAATCGAAACAACAAAAGGAATCGTAAACCCAGCAGGAGTCTATAGACACCCCGAATCTGGTAAAGAGCTAATTGCAAACCAACACCCAAAGTTTGGTTCTGCTATGGCTGATGGCTTTGTTGCAGTTGGTTACAAGTATGTAGGCCCAGCGCCAACTGCTACCGAACAGCTAAAAACTGAAAAGAAAGTAACCGAGACTGCTAAATAGTCTCCACTAAGTAAAGGAAAAATTCTATGGCAAACCCTACAACTCCATACATCGGCCAAGACGGTCGTTTATGGATAAACGTATCAGAAAACAAGACCCTTTCAGCTACAGAGTTCGGTTGGGTACAGAACGTCATCACTGACGGTATCACACTAACAGCCCCAGCTTCAGCAACAGTCTTGGCTGGTGCAGAAATGATTATTCGTAACGGTGGCGATGCACCAACTGGCGCACCTACTGGCGCAGGTTCAGACGGAAGCGTTGGCTTTGTACTAACACCAGCTTCAGGCGACGGTGTAACAGGTAACGGCTTCACAGCGGCTATCAACAAAGGTATCACCTATGTTAAGGCAAGCGGTAAAGTTGGTGACGAAATCGTACTTGCTTCAGGCGCAGCTAACACTGCTAAAGCATGGAACGTAGCATCAGTTAAGGGCGCATTGGCTGCTTGGACTCGCACAGCTTAATTTAACTAAGAAAGGGGTAGTAACAACCATTGATAGCGTAGAGGAAACTCAGAGGCTACGGTTTACCTACCCCTTCTTACTAAGAATATTATGAACTCACAAGCTGAATGGATTAGAAAACAAAACGAATTGAAAGCACAGCAAGACGCTAGTGCGCTTCAAGCTAAACAGATTCAGTCCCTTGAAACGACTGTTGTTACATCATTCAAGGCATTACTTAGGTACTTAGACGGCAAAACTACTAAGACAGAAGTAGTTAATCAGCTAAAAGAGATAGGCACACCCGACGCATTAAAAGTAGTCGAAGCAGTTAATGGACTTCACGAAACACTTAAAACTCACAAGAACACTGATTTAAGCGAAGTCACCACTATATTGCGTGATGTCTTGGCTCATGTCAGCGAGATACCTAAAGAGCATCCCGAAACACCCGAACAGCGTGAAGACGTAAAGGTAACTAACTTAAACGATCTAGGCAAGTACTTTGAAAAGCTAGAGTTCGCAGTAAACGCAGTCGCAGAAAAAGAAATACCTGCGCCACAGGTAAACGTAGAAGCACCAAACGTTAAAGTGGATGCACCGATAGTAAAAGTCGATGCGCCAGATTTTGCGACGTTACTAAAACCGCTAAAAGATGTAGTTCAGGCCGTTAAGAACATAGCGATTCCTGCTCAAATTAAGACTGACACCTCAAAGATAGAGAAGAAACTTGATAAATCTAACGAACTACTTGAAAAGATTAGTGAAAAGTCTATGGGCGGTGGAGGTGGAGGTGGTCACGGCACGCCATATGTTGATAGTACAGGTAAACATGCCTATGTTGAACTAGATAACGGTGCAATACCTATTACTGGCACGATCACTGCATCAAGCTCAACCCTTGCTGATTTCTCGGTAAACGACATAGAAGACGCAACAACTTCATACTTCGGCTACACAAAACCTGACGGTACTTGGTTGGTTAAAGAACTCACAGATACATCGGTGTCATACGCAACTGTCACAAACAATGGGGCAGTTACGACGTACACGGATGCGTGGACAAACAGAGCAACATTAACATACGGGCGCTTTGACGAGGCGTTTTAAGGAGAGCAGATGGAAGTAAAACCATCTTCAGATAAGCTAGGCGTTGCAGTCCGTCTGCTTGAAGAAAAACTAAGTCGTGAATACGGCATGAGTACTGAAGAACTGCATAAGGCAACGATAACAATAAAAGACGGTGAAGTAACCGTGAAAGGCAAGAAATGAGTAAATCAAACGCATTCGAGACATCGCTACTAGGACTATTATTTAACAACTCCGACATCGCAGGTATTGGTGATGCAGGTGGACTACAGAACTCAGCTACAGCAGGTTCTTTGTACATCTCACTACACACAGCAGACCCAGGCGAAGCTGGCGACCAAACAACAAGCGAAACAGCTTACACAAACTATGCACGTGTCGCAGTAGCACGAAGCGGTGCAGGTTGGACAGTATCAGGTAACTCAGCAACTAACGCAGCTCAGATTACATTCCCTCAGTGTGGTGCATCTGGTGCAACTCTAACTTACGTTGGAATTGGTACAGATTCATCTGGTGCAGGAACTCTATTGTACTCAGGTGCATTGAACTCATCACTTGCAGTAGCACTTAACATTACTCCGTTGTTCGCAGCAAGCGGTCTAACAGTCACTGAAGATTGAGGAAACTATGGGACGACCAGCGACTACTGACCACCTACTAGATAAGATTAAGGAACAACACGCCTTAGGTTTGTCACAAGTACAAATAGCAAGAGCTTGTGGTGTGTCGCAGTCAGTTGTGTCAAGGATTTGCCGAAAAAATGATATATCACCAAACAAGTACCAAGCTCCTAGTGGCGATAAATCACCAACATGGAAAGGTGGTAGAACAATAACAGACCAAGGATATGTACTCGTAAACCCAAGTGGTAGATTCCCAACAATGCAAAACAGAATGGGCTATATACCAGAACATCGTTTTGTAATGGCTCAGTACATGGAACGACCATTATATGACTGGGAAACAGTACATCATATAGATGGCGACAAGCAGAATAACGAACTAGAGAACCTACAACTACGAATTGGTAAGCACGGAAAGAATGAAGCTTACATTTGTACGGATTGTGGCTCATCGAGAATAGAACCAACCAAATTAAAGGAAAGTACAGAGGACTAACAATGAACGAACACCAATTAGAAGAAGAACAAAAAGTAGCACTAGTAGATTTGACTAGATTGGTTTTCAAAAATGGTCAACCACTTAAGCTAGACGAACTTATTATAAACGACACTGAAACAAACAGAACATTTATGATAAACCTCGAAATTAGTGAAGTTGGAATGATGACAGCAGGAATTAAGGGAAAAAGTAAGGTCAACTAATGATTCAGAATATCAAACAACTAGTAGACGCAGAGCTAGACGGCAAAGAACGTCGTTATACTTGGCGCAAGACACCCTCACAAGTGACTACTGCTGGTCTATGGTTTGATTTATCTATGAGTCCAGGGCGACCAGTACCTAAATACTGGTTTGATGCTCCACCAGCAATAGCGAAACAAATTAGCTATTCAGCCGATGGTGGGCTAGAACATGGTGGCGGTGTTTCTCCAAGCGAGAAGTATCTTCGTTTGACTACAGGACTAGCAACCGCAGCCACAGCTCTACCCCTTACGATGATTTTATGCGACTACCTACTTTACTACCCATCAATTGATGATTCAGTCACAGACGAACAGGTTATGGACAACACTGTTACTCTCCCTCGTTATACAGATGGTGAGGGCGTACAGGTCATAGCCGTATCAGTAGCGGGTAGAACTGGTGGTGCTAGGTTCTACTTTACATATACGAACTCAGAGGGCGTGTCGGGTAGAGTATCGCAAACTGTTTACCAGAACTCAGCAGCCGCACTTGGGACTTTGCAAGGTAACGGTCAGAACACCAACGTAGCTTCATCTGCGTTTATCGGTCTACAAGACGGCGATTCAGGTGTACGAAGTATCGACTCAGTATTCATGCTCGATGCTGATGTTGGACTGTTTACGTTGATACTCGTTAAACCTCTCGGTACTTCAGTTATTAGGGGTATTGATGCAGTTGTCGAGAAAGACTACTTCTTAGAAAGTGGTCTAGTACCTAGGATATACGACGATGCCTATTTGAGCTTTCTCTGCTTGCCACAAGGTACGCTAGCGGCGACAGCTTTAATGGGCGATATTAAAACAATTTTTACTTAAAGGAGATACTATGGCAGGCTTTAGCTCACAAGACCAAATCATACAAGCACAAACAAACGGACAAGTATGGCGAACAGACTGGTCTAAGAACATGAACCCAACCGCAGCAGCAGTTGCAAACGAATGGCACACACTTTTCAGGGGTAACGGAAACCCAGGGCCAGACGCAATCTTTGACGCTGGTTCTAACTTAACCTTTCAAGCAGTAAAAGACACTACTACATCAGCTTCGAGTATTCAGCACGGCGGTAACGTACAACCTACCTATAACAAGTTCCTACTAAGTGGTTCAGCAGTTAGCGCAGCAGCAACCGCACAGCCAACCGTAGTGACCCTAGTAGACGTTGTAGGCTTCTACCGTGTTACAACTGTTACCACAACTACAGCTCAGGCTACAACTAACACACTCGGTCAGTCAGATACCTTTACGGCTGACGACACAACAGATATTTGTACTTGGACATCAACAGCAAACATACCATCAAATGTATTGACTGGTACACGAGTTCGTCTTACAACAACAACAACCCTACCAGCAGGGCTTGCAACAGCTACCGACTACTACGTTATACGACTGAGTGATACTACATTCTCACTAGCTACTTCATACGCTAACGCAGTTGCAGGAACAGCAATCAACATCACCTCTACAGGAACAGGAACGCATACCGTTACTTGGTTGTTGCCTCGCTACACAAATGGTGCAGGACTTAACGCTATCATTTTCAACCCAGCAGCAACAGCTTTAGGTGCAGCGACTCCTAACCTTTCACTCGGTTACACAAACAGCTCACAAGTAGCTTCACGCTCAACCCCAACCGTACTACCAGTAGGTAAGACCGCAGCTTCTAACTCACACATCATTTACACGGGTGCGACTGGTGCAGGTAAATACAACTACGCAGTGCCTCGTGCTAGTGGTGATTCAGGTATTGCAGAAATCAACACTATTCAAAACGCTACTTCGTATGTATCAGGTTCATACACTGTAGCTCTCATTAAGGAACTTGCTCGCTTCCCTGTAACTACTTTGGGTGTATCAGCAGAACGTGACTTTTTAAATCAACTTCCTAGCTTGCCTCGTATCTATGACGGTGCAGCATTGTACTTCGTTATTGGTTCAGGCGCAGCAACCCCAGCCAACTCAGCATTTAGTGGTCACCTAGACTTTATTTGGAACTAACATGGCACTACTCGGCAACTACTCAGTCATACTCAAGAACCCTGCAACCTTTATAGGTGGTACTCAGGTATCTAATTGCCGAAATGCTTTTGGTGAAACTGGTCAGTTACGACAAAGATACTACCCAGAAACCACGGACGGCATACCGACAACATCAGGACTTGCTCAGGGGTATCGACCACCTTATTCATGGCTTATACCCTATGAAGCAGGTGCATTATCTACATCTAACATATTGGGTGACGGTGATGTAACGAACGCTCTCGGACAAAACGGACTATTCACCACAGCAGATATAGCAGGACTAGGCGAAATCTCTAACGCTGCTGCTGGACTTATTGTTGAGATGCTTGCGACTATTGCAGGTCTTGGTGGACTTACGGGTAGTGTGATTGGTCAGATTCAAGCTTCTGCTACACTTGCAGGTTCAGGTACAGTTACAGCAGCACAATCAGCACTTGCAGGAATGGTCGCAGCACTAACTGGAACTGGTTTATTATCTGACGCTCAACAAGAAGCTCTCGGTACTATGACAGCCGATATATATGTTAATCAGTCACAAGCTACTGTACAAGAAATTGTAGACGCAGTATGGAACGCTTTGGCAGCCGAATACAACCTCGGTGGAACTATGGGCGAAAAACTTAACGGTGCAGGTTCAGCAGGTAATCCGTGGACTACTGACTTATCTGCTTACAACACAGCAAACACCGCTGGTAAGATACTCAAGGATCGTTTGTCTAAGGGGCAATTCATAGCCCTCAAGTAGAAAATAGTGTATAATGTTAGTATACGCAGCAAAACCAACAACTCGTAAGTAGAGACGTCAGGCATAGCAGTTATAGCCAGAAATTAGGCGGAAGTCGCAAGAAGACAACCGAGTACCCAACAAGAACGGGAACGAATATGGAAAGCTATTAAACGAAAGCAACAGAGCTTAGTTTTTATTAGCTTAACAATTTGGCAGTTTTAGATAATTGAAATACTATTGACAAAGTGGTATAATAGCCTTGTGAAAAAGATAGCACTTGCGATTCTTATAATCTTTACAAGCTTAATGGTGTTAAGTTCCTATTTAGGTACTAAACGACCGACAGTACCCGTACAAGCAGTTGAAGTACCAAAGACTGTACAACTACCGACTATAGAGAAACCCACACCACAAAGGCTCTTAGAGCTTACTAACGCAGAACGTGCAAAAGTAGGTGCTAAGCCTTTAATCATGGATGAACGACTTAATCAGTCAGCACAGAAAAAGGTTGACGAATTATTTGCTGAAGGTTGGGATGATACGCCGCATATAAACAACTCTGGAGTACGTGGGTATAAGTACGTTGGCGAGTTTATGCCCGTATGCCAAACGGCATCAGAGAATCTTTTGTTTAACTCGTACGATGTAAACATGGGCTTTAACTGGTGGATGAACAGTCCAGCACATAAGGCATCAATACTAGATGCACGATACGAATACGTTGGCTTTGCCGTAAACGGTGGGTATGTAGCTCAACACTTCTGCGACCTTAACTAATCAATATCTAAAACTCCAAATACATATTTAGGAGTTTTTTATTATGGCAGGAATTTTTCAAGAAGGGGGCTTTCTCGGCTCTCTTGGATTAGTGGGAACGAAACCCGACGGTTATTACAATAACAGTCCTTCAAACTTAGGTGGACTTGGCCCAAACAACCCAGGTCAAAAAGCATCACAGCCACAAGTTCAAGGTGTATCAACTGGCCCTATTGAAGGCACAATGTTCTATGACTCAACATCGGGTCAAACTTTGCGATTTACAAATGGTCAGTGGGTGGCTGGTAACGGCCCAGTTGGCGGTGCATCTGACACTGGTAATCTTGGCAGTGGTTCAAACTACAACCCACAAACAGCAGCACTATATGATAACCAAATAGGCACAGCACAAAGCGCACTTGGTCGCATTGGCAACCAACGACAAATAGGTTACGACAACATTGAAAACTCTTACACCGAATCGCTAAACAAACTGGGTGTAGACAGAGGAATTGCAGAACGTGATTACAACCTACAGAAAGACCGCACGGGTCAAGACTTTACTAATACTCGTGCAAACATACGTGCAGATGCAGGTAATCAGTTCGGTTCTATTCAGCGATTACTAGGTTCAAAGGGTGCAGGTCGCTCAAGCGCAGCACAGATTCTAGCACCATTTGCAGTCGGTCGTGAAGCAGCTTCACGCTTCGGTACAGTACAAGACCAGTTCGGTCGCAACCAACAGTCACTTGATACTAACTGGATGGACACTACTCGTAATTTTGACGAATACGGTCAAGACTTAAACACACAACGTGAACAAAAGCGTCGTGAACTTGAACAAGGTATTAACTCAAACGAAGCAAGCCTACAAGACCAAATTGCACAACTTACTTTGTCTAAGGCTAACGCTTTGGGTACTCCGCTACAGACAGCACTTCAAGCTATTGCACCACAGCAATCAAGGATTCAGGAACTTCTAAGTAGTATCGACAATTTAGGTCGCAACTATCAGGGTGCTGTACAAGCTAAAGGACAGGTCAAGTTCGCTGCACCTGAGTTAGCTCAGTACAACTACTCACAATTTAACGCACCTCAACTACAAGGTGGTGGCTACAACCCACAAGCTGATTATGTCAGTCCACTAACCTCGTTACTTGGTAAGAAAGAAAAGAAGGTACAATAATGAACTTCTTAGAAAAACTATTACGAGGTGCTGGTTCTGCTATAGGTATCGGTGGCGCAGGACAGTCTATGAAGCAAGCGCCTGAAATGGGGCGTCAATTACCGCAAGCTATGCCAATGAGAGCGCTAAGGTCAGCACCTCAACCAATGGTGGGGCAAGCGCAAGTACCCTATAGCCAAGAAACGGCAGACAGATATAACGCAAACCCACAAGAGTTTGTAGGCAAAAATGCCATAGACCCTAAATACTTTGGTTATCCAGCAGACAACGGCCTACGTGTTCAACAGAACTATGGTATGCAAGGCTTCGGTCGTGGCCAAGAAGATGACTACTCACCAAGCGCAGCATTAGAAAACACAGGATACTTTAACCCACAGACAACACAACACGGTGCTTTCAGACAGGGCGGTTTAGGAAACCAACAGATACAACAAGACCTCATACGACGATTACTAGGCTATTAAAGGAGATTCACTATGGGTTTTATAGATAGCCTACTCGGTAGAGTAAGCGCCGCTGATAAAAAGAAATTACAAGACTCTGAAGACTATTTAACAAGAGTTACTGGTCAGACACTTCAGCGTCAAGTTCAGCAAGGCAAGATTACCCCACAACAATTTAGTCAACAATACGGACAACGATTGCAAGATTCAACCCCACAGTTAAGTCAGTGGGAAAAACGAAACGTAGCTTTAGCAGACGCAGCGTCACGCAACAGGATTATAAACCCTGTACTTGGTGGACTTGCACAATGGAGTCCAACAAACACTATCGGCAACGCTAGTGTATTAGCTGGTTCAACCGCTAAGAGGTTCGGTGTACAAAGTCCATTGGTAGATCGCCTCATAAACGGTGGCGGTCAGTTAAGAGATTGGACTGCACCAAAAGACGAGTTTGCAGCTAACGGAAGTTTACTAGACTCAGCTATTCGCACAGGTGTGGCAATGCCTAAACAAATTGCAGAATACGTTGCTAACCCTCTTTACAGCATGGCTAACACTTATGCAGATGTATCGACTAATCAGTATCGGAACGCAATCGCAGCAGGAGTTGACCCAAACAAAGCTTACGATACCGCAGCGTTATTAGGTGCAGGTTCGGCAGCACTTGAAAAAATAGGACTCGGTAAGGTACTTGGCGGTACTGGCAGAACGGCGGTTAGACGTATTGGCGGTTCACTACTTACAGAAGGTGTTACAGAAGGCGCACAACAAGCTTTAGAGAACAAGATAGCCCAGCAAACCTATGACCCAACAAGAGGTTTATTTCAGGGCGTACCACAAGCAGCAGGAATGGGCGCTGTATTCGGTGGCGCTATAACTGGTGGAGCTGAAGGCTTTAACGCTGTAACTAACCCAGTAACACGCACAAAAGCACAATCAACGGTTACTTCAACTGTAAACCCAAATATTAAACAAGACCCTGAGTGGCGACAACACGATACCAACTTTAATAAATCAATAGAACGAGCCAACCAACCCAACACTCCACCACGACTTAGAAACAACTACCTAAAAGAAGCTAAAGAGTCTATGCGACTTCGTAACGAACGAGCAAAGATGTTGATAGGTGAGGGTGGCTACATACGCCTTAGAGACAACAAAGAAATTACGCCTAAAAAGTTTATGGGTGGCGCTGATTATACAATGAGCCACCGACCAGCAGAGGGCCCAAGAGCATTTGATTTAACAGAACAACGACCAGAAATGGACTCATGGGCGCCAAAAGATATGTACGAACAATGGTATGGCTCAAGAGGTAGTTTGGCAGATAAAGAATCCATAAACGCACTTAAAGCAATAAAAGGAAATCCCGAAGCAGATGTAACTATTTACAGAGCATCACCCAATGAAGATTTAAATCATGGTGATTGGGTAACATTGTCTAAAGATTACGCAAGGCAACATGCAGAAGGACAGGGCGGTAAAGTTCACGCCTATACAGTAAAAGCAAAAGACCTAAAGTGGGCTATGGATGATGTAAATGAGTTTGGTTTTTACCCAGAAAAAACTAAAAACATTAGGGGCGAAACAGGCGGTGGCTTCTTAGGTAACGAACCAACTATTAAGAATATGTTAGGGGAAGATGTACCTAATCCTAATTACAAACCACAGGTAAGCAATACGCCACTACCAAACTTCATAAAGAACGAACAAGAAATGCAAGACTACATGTCAAAGATTACAAATCTTGATTCTTCTTCATCTCCTGACGCACCAAATGCTTCAAGCGTTCCTGACGCTTCTCTTTCTGTGTCTTCCACACAACCCACACAAACACAAAACTTACAGGTACAACAATCACAAGATACACAGAAACTTGCAGTAAACGATAAAGTGTCTCCATTACCTAAAAGTACACCTAAACAGCTAGAAATAAAAGACTCAACTGCACAATTCAGCAATGAGCAATCCTCTATCGCAAAACAATATGCAGACTTATTGATGTCAACTGAAGACGGCGCAAGAGGTGGCGATATGATACCTGACGGCGAAGGTGGTTATAAACGAATTACAAGTCACTCTAAATTTTACAGTGATTACTACAAAGAGTTTAAGCGAAAACCTAGCAAACAAGCATGGGCGGATGAAGCCAAAAGACAACTTCAAGCAGGACAGGGCGCACCAGATTTACAGAAATCTTTTGATGAACTCAGTGACCCTGAATTTAGGGCGCTTGTACAAAGCCAAGAAGCATCAACGGGTAAGGGTAGTATCGGCGACACCGTAGCAGGTTCGCTTGTTGACTCAACGGCAAAAGTAAAGCAACAGAGTCGTGAGAATAACATCCCTGTCCGCAAAGTTACCCAAGAGGGCGACTATGTTACCGCTACAAACGTAAACCCTAATATTAAGGCCAAAGAAAAGCGCTATTCACTAGACAACAATGGCGACCTCATAGAAGACAAGAAGGGCGCTTATTCGTTATTCACAGACGATGAAGGCAAAGTCAAAGGCTTCAGAGTTGGTACTGAATATATAGACGCTAAAGACTTGGGCGACCTATCAGATGTTAATAAATATAGTTCTACAATGGCGACAATGCGCCGTAACGTAGAGCGATCGTTCGGCAAAGAAACAGGCGACAAGGTTAATAGGTTCTTAGTTGACCACCAACAAGGTCAAGCAACCAAGATGATTAACCGACAGATAGAACTAAACAAAGGTACTCAAGCCGTAGCAGACGATTTAGGTATAAGTTTTGCTATAGGTAGCAAAAAAGCCAAACAAGTATCAGCAGACATTCAGAACTTTGGCGAAGGACTAATGACTCGAAGCGAACTCGATACCAAGTATGGTAAAGAATACGCACAAAAGATAGCCAATGCAGACAAGTGGTTTAGGGGGCAATACGACACACTTTTAACAGAAGCTAATAAGACGCTTACTGCACACGGCTATGACCCAATACCAAAGCGCAAGAACTACTATACACACTTCTCAGAGCCTAAACTTTGGGAGTCGTTCGGTCTTAAAATGCAGGAGATTAAAAACCTTGCAAGTCCAACGCTTCAAGATTCATCACCCGAACAAGCAAGAGGGTCTATATCTAATAGTATGGCTGGACAGAGTGAATTCACCCAACCAAATAAGAGATTCAACCCGTTTGCGCTACAACGAAAAGGCACACAACACACAGCAGATGCGTTTAAGTCATTCGAGACATACCTAAGTCCTACGCTTAATAACATATATATGACACCTAGTATCACAAGGGCAAGAGTGCTATCTAGGGCAATAGCTCAAGATGCAGACCTTGCTGGCAAAGATGCTAACGGCGTACTTATACAAATGAAAGAATGGGCTAACAACTTAGCAGGTAAGTCTAGTAGAATGGGCGACCGACAACTATCAGATATGAACTGGGGGCGTAAGTATATGGCGGCTGCAAACTGGGCGCAGAAAAAAGCAGGTCAAAACACCATAATTGGAAACCTTGCTACCGCAGTCATGCAACCTATCGTACTTACACAAACAGCAGGTAAGTTTGGTTATAAAAATACTCTTTTGGCAACTATGCAAGAAATGCACACAGCACACGGCGATAATGCACCAATTAGACAATCAGAATTTATGCAACGTCGCTACGGCAAAGTAGACTCCGTTACCGCAACTAAGGGCGACAGAGCAAGAGGACTTGCTAACAAACCACTAGAAATAGTCGAAGAAACAGCAGCTAGAATTACATGGAACGCAGCACACAACGATGCTGTAAGTCGTGGCCTAGAGGGTAAGGAAGCTATTAGATACGCAGACATCGAAGCAGAAAAAACTATGTCAGGCCGTGCTATTGGCGAGAAACCCGAACTATTTAGAAGCAAGGCGCTTGGCCCTGCAACTATGTATCAACTTGAAGTTAGCAACTACTGGCAACAAATGAAAGAAATGACACCTACACAAAAAGCTAAGACTTTTGTTGCTATGTATGCCTTTGGTGCATTACTTAAGGGAATCACAGGAAGCGAAGCAGGTTTTAACCCAATCGACGCAGTAATTGACGCTTTTGGTGAGATTGAAAAAGAAGATAAATCAGCTAAAGATAAAGCAATTAGTGCAGGTCAAAGACTACTTGGCGAAGTAGTAGACAACACTCCTGTTGTACCACAAGTGGCAACAATGCTTGCTGGTGAAAAGAATGTTAAAAAGATACTTGGCCCTGATTCAAATGTGGGTAGGTTTGGCGTAAGTTCACCTATATCTACACTTGTTACTAACCCAATATCGTTAGTCGCTGGTGGTGGTGCATCACAAGCTAAGAAAACATATCAAGGCTTCAATGCAGTTAATCAAGGCGGTATCAAGGACAAAGACGGCAACACTCAAGTAGACATACCTAAAACACCAGCTAACTATATAAGAGGTACATTGTTCGGTAAAAACGCCATACCTGAAGTTAATCAGTATAACGACAACCTAGGTAAGAAAAAGGTAGACCAAAAACCAGTACAGAATCAGATAGTATCAACCGCAGGTACACAAAGCAACAAGGGACTTACGAAGGAACAGCAAGAGACACTAGCAAGTATGACTCCAGCACAGAAAACGGCATACGAAGCTAACGTAAAGCGTGGAATGGTCAACCCGAACGGTTCACTTAAAGATAAGTTCATAGCTGAGAACAAAGTATCTGCAAAGGCAGAGAAAGAGTTTGAACAGATTAAAAAGTCAACAGGTAGTGGTCAGTTATCAGACGGTCAATACGTTGCTACTATTAACGGCGAACCTAAGAAATTCAAGACTAAGGCCAAAGCAGATCAAGCGGTGTTTGAAGACGAATTTGCTAACGGCGATAAGAAAACTGCACAGTTTGGTAACAAAGTGTACTTTAAAGACGATACTACTGAAAGAGGCTTTAGGACTCAAAGCAAATCAGACTACGACTTTGATAAATCAATGTCGGGTGTTGCGATTGAACTAGACAAGGCAAAAGCTGCAAACAACCTAGACGCCTACAAACAAATAGCCGAGAAGAAGTACACGGCACTTACTAAGAAATTAGAAGGCCTAGACCCTGAAACAGACTTTAAAGAGATTGACTCTGTTAATAAGCAAATCTTAGACCTTCAACAAGAATATGAAAAGTACGACTCACAAGGCTACATTCGTAAAGGCAAGTCAGGCAAGGGCAAGAACAGCTTTAGTATTCCGTCAGGCTTCAGTCTCTTACCTAGTGGAAGCAGTAGGGGTAGTGTATCGTCACTCCTTAAGAACGCTAAAGTCACATATAAGGGTTAAATAAAAAGCAAAAACGTGCTATAATACAGGTAGAAACAAGCACCACCCATAAGACACGGAGTGCGCCTTATAACTGAGGCCTCCGTGTTTTTCGTTAAGGTGCTACATGATTCGCTCAGACTTTATACAAAAGGTATATTGGAAGGCCACGGGCAAGCCAACCGCTCCGACGAGTGGTACTAAAAAGTACAATCAAATTGTAGCTGCTGGCGAATACTACACCGAAAACTGGCAGAACGAAAACAACATAGAATGGCAATCACTCTATGACTTCTTTAGCTTGACTGCAACCGTAACCGCAACAGACACATTCGCTTTAAGTGCAACTATCCGTAAAGTATCAACCCAAGAAGGTGACACTATTAAAATAGTTCACACTGATGACCGTGAAACAGAATATACTCTTATACCTGCTGACCGATTACAGGAGTACAAATATGAAAACTCCGTAGCCGTCGTAGGGCGAAATCTTGTCTTTTCGTCTGCATTTACCGCTGACTCACCACAATTCGGAGGAACTATTGTCGTTCCTGCGTACGGCTACGCAACATTCCCTTCAGATGATGCTGACCCAATAACAGTAGACGACCCGAACTGGCTTGTCACTATATGCGCTGCTGAGTTTGTTCGTAACGATTCAACACGTCAAAACCAATACCCTAACCTTATTGCCGAAGCCAACGAGTTAATGAAGAAAATGAAAGCTAACTCTGGCAACGATGTAGATGAAGCATACCGACCTGCAATCTTCTATCAAAGCGACTACATGAGTGGTACGGAGTGATAAATGCTTCAGCCAAAACCAACTAAAGCACCAGCAATTAAAAGAGTCAGCGTAAATAACTGGCTTAAAGGTAAAACCTCTACAGAAGATGACGGTCGTGTAGATAATGAAGGCTTAACAGCCTCTCAGAACGTACTTTTGGAACAGAACGGTGTTATTAGACCGTGGCCTTCAATGGTCGCTTACGGCCCACAACCTACAGGAACTATTTTGGGTGAATTGGGCGAGTTCAAAGAAATAGACGGCGCTACCGCTACAAAGTATTTTATTACTGTTCAAAACGTATCAGGTACAGCAACAGTGTGGATTCGTAAGGATCAAGACGCATGGATTCAGTGTACAGGTAAGACATATGATTTAACCGCAGATTGTCACTTCTCGCAAATTGACGACAAAGTTTTAATCACCAACGGCGTAGATAATCTTTCATACCTAGACATTGACCCAAGTTCAGTCACTTACCATGATGTAGTTCCGTTTACCGCAGTCAACACTCCTTCAGGTGGCGGCGCAGTACAGACGGGCATGGCTGGAACAACCTATACGATAAGCTACAAGGTTACAGCAAGTAATCAAGGCGAATCGGCAGGAAGTGCAGCGTTTACCGTTACAACTCTACAACCAAGAGGCAACTGGGATGGTTCGACTAAATACGTCACCATTACCGCAGACCGTGAAACAAACGCATCTTATTACCACGTATATGTAAACGATGCCTACACTTCAACTTCGGGACAGTGGGAATACATCGGTTCAGTACGTGACCCAGGTTCGGGTGCAACGTGGACTTTTGTTGATACTGGCGCTGTATCACCTGACTACACCCGAACCGCACCAATCGCAGATTCATCTATTGGCCCTAAAGCAAAACGAAGCGCAGTCGTTAATGGTCGAGTTTTCTTAATTGGCGACCCTGACTCACCGAGAGACATTATCTTTGGTGGTGACACGCTGGGTAACGAAATCAACTTTTCACCTTATGGTGGTGGTGGTTCAACTCAAGTAGGTGCAGGTGGTAAAGAAGTACCTGTTAAAGTTGTCTCATTCCGTACTGGTCGTGGTGAGCCTGCTATTACAGTCTTATGTCAGTCAACAGGTGGTAAGGGTAAACGATACATTCTTACCCCTCAGTCAATCACAATCGGCACTACTCCTATATCTTACTTCCAAGTTGATGAAGATAACGGCGAAGACGGCACAGACGCACCTGACGGAGTTATATCTTATCAGGATGCTTTGTGGTATCCATCGTTAGACGGCTTTAAATCAACCTATACAAAACAGCAAATTCAAAACATCTTATCGACCGACAAAGTATCAGGCAAGATTCAACCTGACGTAGATAACATCTCGCTTCAATATCTAGATAAATGTGTTGGCGTAGCTTACAAGGGAAGACTGTACTGGACACTACCCGTAGGTTCAACTACTAATAACCAAATATGGACACTAGACCTTGAAAGAGGTCGTGGCTGGATGCTACCCCGAACTGCAAACGCAGACTGGTTAATGGTGTATGAAGACAACACTGGTGCTACTCACCTGTGCGCATTAGTAAACAATGAAATCTTTGAGTTCTCTTATTCCGCACTTACATCAGATGACGGAGTTGCTTTTGGTACTTACGCACGTTCAGGAATCATCAAATTCAGTGAAGACGGCATGGATTGGGCGTCAGTCATTGACGTGACTTTTGTACTGCTACGACCAAGAGGGAACATCAACCTTACCGTATCAGGACTAACCGAAGACAACGAATCATCCCAGGCTATCGGTGCAAACGCCTATTCAGCAGTTACCGACATTACAGGTTGGGGCGAGACAGGTTGGGGTGTATCTGGTTGGGGAGAAACTGTTACCGTTCCTGATTCGACTGGAATCACTCGCAAAACTACAACTATCGAAATCGACGAAGAGCTTAACTGGCTTTATTGGGAATTATCAACCGATGAAGCGGGGGTCGATTACGCACTTTCAGACGTGATTATCAGATACATACCAATAGGAACTAAAGACTTAACGACATAGGAGAATAATATGGCCGCCGCAATAACAGATTTATTTAACGAACCAACGACAACAACACGACCCGATGCAGGTGCGCTAACCGCACAGAAACTAATAGGTGCAGCATCTATCACCGTTGACACTACAGCAGGATGGCCGACAGCTACGGCAGTACACTTTGTAATTTACCAAGTAACCGCGGCAGGTGTTCGTGTAGAGGGAACTCAAACCGAATGGAAAGGTATCGTAACTTCTTCAACTGCTATCGGAACACTTACCCTACAAGCAGGAACAGACCAAGTTTACCCTATTGGTTCTAAAGTTATCTGTACGCCTACCGCAGCATGGGGCGACGATCTAGTAGAAGGAATCTTAACTCATGCCGACCAAGACGGAACACTTAAAGCAGGTGCAGTAGATAACGCAGGTGTAATCGCTGACGGAATAATAACTCCTGCAAAACTTACCACAGCACTACAAGGTGACTGGAAAGTGGGCATGCTTCCCGCCGTCTCCTCAGTAACAGAAAACGGTAACAGAAGTGCAGATATGAACTTTGCTTCTACAGTAGCTAACTTACTTACTCCTGGAATGAGAATAAGGACTAGTAGGACAGTAGCAGCACCTACATCTTGTTTTTCACTAGACGGTTCAAATGATTATTACAACGATACTACAGTTAGTGGTATGTCGTTCACGGATGATTTTTGTGGTGGGGCATGGATTTACCCTACAGCATACCAGACGGGACACGTAATATCGAGGTATAACGGCACTAGCGGCTGGTATCTTGGCCTAAACTCGACGGGTCAAGTTATATTCTACGGTCATAGTGGTGGGGCGGGTAACTATAGGGGCGTGCAAAGCTATCAATCTGTACCGCTTAATAAGTGGACATACATTGAGGCACAGCTAGATATGTCGGCTCACGCCGTAGGTGCCACCAACAGCTATGTAACAATCGGTGGTGTAGATGTGCCCGCACAAGTAGCGCAAGGTGGCACAAACCCTGTATCGCTTACGCAAGCAGGTAACTTAGAGATAGGCTCAAGTAACGGCGGAACAAGTGTGTTTGCTGGCTATATTGACCAACCATTTGTATCTTCTGCCAAAATTACCCAAGCAAATGTAAGAACACTCATGAATCAAGCATTGACATCATCTCTTGTTTCAACAAACTCTATTGTTTCAGCTTACTCTGGCGGTTCAACAACAGACATCAACACAACTAACGCCAACAACCTAACTGCACAAAACGGCGCAACAACAGCAACACGTTCACCATTCTGTACTGACGCAAACGGAACTCCTGGCGGAACATACGACTGGGGAATAGTCACTAAAGTAGCTACCACAGTAGCGACAGTTCAATACCCAGAAGGGTGCGCTATTCCTACTTCAGGTGGAATCTCGGCAGTTGACATGTCAGGTGTTAAGGCTCCGTTTGGTATGCCAACACAGCAAAGTAGATGGGAGTTAGTGTGTCTTGGCAGGAGCATAGTCAGCCAAAATCCGCCAGTAGCAGGTACTTGGTACAACATTGCCTCTATACAAATGAACATACCAGTTGGCTCTTGGGTCGCCACGAAGAATGTAGTGGTCGTACTCGGTTGTACAGCTACAACCACACTGGCCGTCAACAGCACACTGTCCACATCCGCATCGGCTGAAACAGACTTGAGTATGTCTGAGGCGGGAGCTGTAATAGGAACTAACATGTCACAGGGTTACTGGCCTATGACTCGAACTGGGTTTATAGACGTAACAGCAGCAACAACTTACTACCTTATATCAAAAATGGCAGTTGGTGGTGCTTCCCCAATCCTTTACAACGACGGCTCGCAGTCTACAACGATGATTAAGGCTGTACTTGCCTACCTATAGGAAACCACTATGCCTCAAGTAACTAACAAAGACATATACGACCAAGTAGAAAAGCTCAGATTAGAGATGCGTGAAACCTACGTTACCAAAGAAGCATTTGACCCAGTTAAACGATTAGTCTACGGACTCGTAGCACTACTACTTACCGCAGTTATTGGTGCAATGCTTGGACTAGTAATAGTAGACACTTCACGAACTAACGTAGCGACAACATCTAATAAGTAAGGAGTCACATGAGACGTGCGCTAGACAGCAACCCGCCAATCACAACCTATCACGGACAAGCTGGCTATGGGTACTTCGGTAAACACGCAGGGTATGACTACGGCGTGGTGAAGTGGGCGGTACGAGCGCCAGAAACGGGTGTGATTACTGCTGTATACGCAAACAGACCAACAGCAGATGGTGGCAATATTGTCGAGATGCGAGGGGCTTACACACACCGCTTTCTACACCTAGACACGATTAACGTATCAGTTGGTCAACAAGTCACTGAGGGTCAACAACTAGCTATTACAGGAAACACGGGAAATGTTGGGTATCATCTACACCACGATGTTAGGAAGAACGGCACGGCATGGACTGATTCATACGCTAATTACTACGATTGGGAACAACTAATTAAAGGAGGCACTATGGGACTAGATTTAGGGCAAGCACGAGTAATGGCACACGGTATTTTAGGTCGAAACGGTTTTGACGGGCGACCAAACGCTTTAGCAGGTGAGTGCGACGCAGACCTCAACAAGAATCACGTTGGCAAAGACGCATACGCAAAGATATGGGAAATGTACAACTCACAAGAAAGTATTAATTTCCGCAACTCTACTAACGGGGCTTACGCAGAGCGTGACCGACTACGAGTTGACCTTAACGTAATGACCCAAGACCGAAATGGACTCATTGCAAAGCTAGACACCGCTAACAAAACAATCGCAGACCAATCTGTAACGATTGGCGAACTACAACAACAAGTCACTGATTTGACTTCTGCGAACGCTACCCTTACCGCAGAAAACGAAGAACTAAACAAGAAACTTGCAACTATTGGCGATACGGCTACTAATTTATCGGGGCTTCAGCTTATTAAGTTGGGACTCCTAAAGATATGGGGGTCTATTAAATAGATGAGTTGAATCAAAGAACCCAAGTTTATATGGGGCAAGAAACCGCAATTTAAGTTTTATAACAAGGAGATTACAGTGATTGAAATACTAAAAAGCATCATAGCAAAGAACGCAAAGGCGATTGTAGCCTACTTTACCACTCTTATACTTGGCCTATTACTAAGGTGGGGTGTAGACGTACCATCAGACGTAGTTCTAGCAGCACAAAGCTTCGTAGTTGCTGCAATTGTATGGTTAACACGGAACCGAGAATAACAATGAGTCGCTATCCCACCGACAAACGTGGCATAGCAATCTCACCCTTAGAGCTTGGGTATACGCCAGTCGAACATAAACGTGGTGTTACGAGCAACCATCACCATCAATATGAAAAACGTCGTTACCAAGCTACCAGAATACACCAACTATTTAGAGGACTAATAATAAATGTCACTCCACTATACATCTCAGAACACAACGAACTCCACCGTGAGTACGAAGCACCTAGAGTCCCAGACATCATCACTATGCAAGACGTCTTGGAAGAATACATCGCCATTAACGGAGTCTTGGACATCGTTCGGGAACATCAAACAAATCAAACCTACCAAGTAACTACCGACCAGTGGGAACTGGTAAGGGGGGCGCATGGCTTACAAGTATACGGCGCAAGAAATAGTATATCTAATCTCTTCGCCTGATGAGTTCGCAGAAATACATCAGATAACACCAAACCACGCAAAAACGTTACGCAGATATTACATAAAGGAGTTAAACAAAATGGAACAAGGCGGTGAAACAAGCAAAAGTGTCGAGAACATCGCCGATCTATTGAAGCCTTTAGGTGACGTAAACCCTGACGATTACGAGGTGGGGTATCACGTTGGGTACATCAAGAACGCAGAAGGGGAAATTGAATACACCAAACCCCTACCAAGTGTTCGAGCTAAAAGGGGAGTATCGAGTCAACAACTAAGTGACTTCATATCTCAAGCTGACCCCGTAAGGATTACCCCAAGTAAGCGGAAACCTGCACAGCGTGACCACAAGCTAATCTTCGCTTTTTCAGACTCACAAATTGACTATAGGGAAATAGACGGGGAACTACACCCAATTCACGATGAACGAGCCTTAAACGTCGTCAGAATGATGTGCCAAGCACTCCAACCAGAAACGATTGTCAACTTGGGCGACACGGTTGACCTTTCCGCATTATCTCGTTTCGATAAAGACTCTAACCATTTTGAACACGGACTACAACCAGCTTTTAACCGAGTACATAGATTATACGCAGAATTACGAAGTGACAACCCACTAAGCAGAATTGTGGAAGTCGACTCGAATCATAATACACGCTTAAAGAAATTCATGCTTAAAAACGCTTCTTCGCTGTACGGACTACACCAAGCAGGGCATGAAGCAGATTACCCCGTCATGAGTTATCCATTCTTAGCTAACTTACGAGCAGTAGGGGTAGATTGGGTATCTGGTTACGGAAGCGCTGAATTTGTATACGGCGAAGAGTACGGCGCACCACCTATTGTGTTCAAACACGGAAGCCTTGTTGGGCAAAACGTCGCAGGTAAAGAAGCAAGAGAAAACCCCGAAACTCACGTTGTTAGAGGGCATACTCACCGACCCGAATCTGCTCATAGAACGATGCGAAACGGTCACTATCTAACCTATATGGTAGTTGGCGTGACGTGTTCAATCACAGGTGACGTACCAAGTGTTCACTCCGCAGTTGATGACCGAAACCAAGTCGTTAGGAATCAGGAACAATGGCAACAAGGCGTTGCAGTAATCACTGATTATCAAGACGGTACATATCAGTTCGATAACATCTTAATCAGAAATGGAGTGGCTAAATACAATGGCAAAACCTATGACGGCAATGAATGAAGAACAAAAAGCACATCTCGCAAGAATCCAAGAAGCGTTTTTAAAAGAACATTCAGATAAATTCACTACTGGCTCGGTAGAACACGCACCAACCCAACTACATAAAGATTTTACTGTTGGTCAACTCAATGATGAAGCCATTAAGGAAGTATTAGACCTCGCTTCGTACCTATATACAAACCGTGAACAAATTAAGTACCTAGAAAATAAAATCATAGAACTTGAATCAAAGATAAGTTGGTCACTAGACGCCTGTGAAGAACAAAACGGAATAAGAGCATGTAAGAATTGTGGGCTAGGGCTATGAGCGAGCGACTTCTTTTAGACATGGATGGTGTTATCGCAGACTTTATGGGTAGTGTCTACCGAACTATCGAAGCCGAAACAGGCGACAAACTTATTCACGCAGATACCGTAGATTACTGGTTTGGTGACACCGAACACAAACCTCTTATTTTAGACATCATGCACCGAGAAGGAACATACAGACACCTTGATGTAATAACGGGTGCTGTGGGCGCTGTAAACCGCTTAAGAGAGCAATACGACGTAGTAGTTTGCACCCAACCTGCACAATCGAAAACCTGTGAAACTGAAAAGCGAGAATGGCTTGCTGAACACTTTGACACCGACTTCGCAGAACAAGCAATAGTAACAAGAGACAAATCAAAAGTCTTAGGTAAAGCAATCATAGAGGACAACCCATATATAGATGTACCGTATGAAGTTATTATGTTTGACCAAGCATGGAATAGAAACCGAATAGGGAAATACCGAATGTTTGGTTGGCACGATCTAAGACCTATAAGGAGAGTAATGTAATGGACATCGAACGAACATTTATTGCTAATCAAGACTTTAACGCACACATCGTACCAGACATAGAGGGCAGAGACGTATCACTTCACACTAGAATAGTCCAAAGCATCGAGAGCGAAGAATACTACCCTCGTGACCCTATAGCTCAAGAAGATTTTATGGAACGAGCGCTTGATGACTTATACGACGCTAATCATATAACCGAAGAAGAAGCGGTGGCTATATTCGGAAGTTGGATTAGAACACGACGACCTGATGTGAGAGTTATTAACCTACCTCGAAGAATCGCAGAACCGTTTTATGAGTGAAATACCAGCCCACCTTTACGAGAAACTCATGAACGGCAGAACCGAATGGAGTCGTCACGGTTACTTATTAGTAGCAAGAGCTATGGTTCCTATTGATGAAGCTTTAGATGAATATAACGAGTACAGAAAATCACTAGAAGATTTTGAAAGGGTATTTGAAAATGAGTGAACCAAAACCAGACGTATTAGTACAAGTAAACTTAGGTGGCTTAGAACTAGAGCTTCACGCACCAACGGACTTTCTTATAAGATTTAAGCATTTGGGGGCGCAAGCACTCCACTATTTTAATACACAGGAACGTATGGTACAGAACATCTGGCTTACCGATAACGCCGTTCCTTATCTTCAGGCGTTAGGCATTAGAATACTAGATGTTGCGCCAGACGATGTTTATAAGTCAGAATACGACCAATACATAGACGTTACTACTAATATGCTAAGCGACGATTGGTTGGGTGATGTTCCAGAAGCTTAGATACCGACTTATATCTATCTACCTGATAGCCACAGCGCACTCCTACTACGTTATTAGTGATAAAGGAGCATCTATGGAACTCCCCGAAGATAAGAAGGTTCTAGAAGCCCTACAAGAAGAATTAGAACAGTTCGACCATTGGGTAGATGAATTAGTAATGGAACTTACTTTAGCAGAACGTGATATAATAGAGTAGTGTGATGCACAGCCTATCGTAGTAATGGTCTACGAAACCACCACATTGTATTATGGGTGGTTTTTTGTTATAATGTATTTAATCGTCAGAGTACAGCCTCAAGCCAACTTGGGGTTTACTTAACTCAAGTCTTAAAAATCTACACAATACGCATTAAAATAGTGCGATAGTTTAAGTTTTTAAACATATTTAGTAAAGCCTCATTCAAGTGAGGGTTTGTTTCTTTTAGATTAGATAGTTTGGCCACTCCTATGATTAGTGGCCTATTACTGCTTTGATCTTAAGGAATAGAGGTGATACTAGGGAGATTGCGGGAATCCACGAGATTACGGTATACGTTACAATGGTCTGCTTTAAGATTGCATTGTGTACGCATGTATGAAGCCCAGCTACGTTACTTTATGTTGTGTAGATAATACGTTCTGTACCTGCCCCCCTTAGCAGGGTAGCTCATTAGTGGAAAAACAAAGTAAATAAAACAATATCAATAAAAAGAAAGAGTGGTTATTATGTAAAGTCCTACTTAGGACTAAAGGGAGAGTACAAAATGAAAACGTTACATTTAACGCAATATACAGGTAGAAAAACTAAAGTGGGGAACATCTGTTTTGATGAATCAGGCAGAATGTGTGTGTTTATCAATTACTGTGAGGACTGTAAGGGTAAGGTAGTTTTAACTCGTGACGAAGCAGAATTGCTTTCGTACAAATATAGACAAATTACGAACAAAAGACAGTTTAAGAAACTCATAGCAGACATTAAGAAATACCAGTTGGCATAAAAAAAGAACTCCAGTGTATACGGTTGTAACATCGTGTCGCAGGGAGTTCTTTTGCTTTATTATAACAAAAGCTGGGGAAAACTCAAAATGTACTTGACTCATAAGCACAATGGGCGTATTATAAAGCTGTAACATCACATGTCGCACAATGTATACTACCAGACCATAAGTCTTAGGAAAAACAAGCAACATGACCGGTGTTACAAAACACTGGTCTTTTTATTTGGGGCTGTACTCTGACGATTACAACCTCAACAGAACTACCAAGCGAAATCATAAAGCTTACGTGTTAAGCAAAGTAACTTACCAGTTCTGAAGCATGATATGGAGTCATGCGAGATGTTTAACAAAGGAGAACGATATGCGAATACGCATAGCACTTGCCTTACTCATATTGTTGAGTTTTGGGCAGTCTTACGCTCTACCTATTAACAATCAGGAACAGCCAGCGCCACAAACGCAAACGGCAACGGAAGTAGTGCAACCAACCATAACGAGCGAAGCACCTACACCCGAACCGCAAACTGTACCTGTTCAGGTAGAACCAGTAACGGGCGACTGTTCACTGGTAAACAATTATGACTGGCCTAAACAGACCGCTTACGCAGTATGTATGGCAGAGTCACACGGTATTGCTTCAGCGATTAACAATAACCCCTACACTGGTGATTATTCAGTTGGCCTAATGCAGATAAACCTATATGGTAGATTGCGCCAAACTAGACCCAGTGAAGAATGGTTACTTAATCCTGTAAACAATATTCAGTACGCACACCAAATATGGCGAGCCAACGGCTTTAAAGCTTGGGGTGCGTACAACTCAGGTGCTTATTTAAAGTACCTGTAATAGATAGAGCGCAGCAGCGCTGGTAGTAACGGCTGGTAGAACTGTGGACGCACGACAGCTGGTATAGCTTTGCAGACAACGGGGTAGCACAACCTGTTTTGCTACTAGCACTCATGCGCTCTATCAACAAAGACAACGAGTTGTTAGTTGAGCCTCAATGTTTGAACAACGTTTAGATGCGAGGGGGCTTAACTATCAGCTCGTAATTTTAATTATTTATAAGGAGTTGAATTATGACAGAACAACAATATTGGAAAGAAGCAGATAAGAATCTTAAAGACACACTTAGATACTATCGCATTGCAGAACAACGATTAGCAGGCAAGCCTATTGTGTACGACGAATCGGAACCAGCATTTACATTTGCTGTATTAAGAGAAGGCGACACGGCTAGATTGGTGGTGTTCTAATGACTATCGAAGTAAAGCAAATAGGTAGAGTAGGCTACCGCATACCAGTGAACGGCAAGAGATTCATTCGTGGTATTTCAGATCAAACATGGGGCAAATACAACGGCTCAACAGGTGGCGCACCAGACGTAAACTTACGTGAGTTTTACATTAAACAATCGGGAACGACACCATATTAAGGAGTATATATGAACGACAAATTAGTAAGAAAGCACTTTAGTTATAATCCGTTGACTGGCGAATTTTTGCGAACTACTAGAAAAAACGCTAATGGAAGTATAGATAAAGACGGCTATCTAATAGTTAAGTTCATGCGTAAACAATACAAAGCACATAGGCTTATATGGCTCTATACATACGGCACAATGCCGAATGGGGTTATAGACCATATCAACCGCAACAGGCTAGATAACAGAATAACTAATTTAAGAGACACGACACAGGCAGTAAATGTAGAGAACACCAACCGTACACCAAATATAAATACTGGTGTGATAGGCGTTCACTACGATTCAACCAACGGCCTAAAGAAGAACTATGCAACAAGAATAAATGGTAAAACAATTCGTTTTGCAACAGCACAAGAAGCGTCTAACGCTAGAAAGGCAAATGGACTAACAATATGAACTTACACGATAAGCTAATAGATATACAGCAGAAACTTAAAGTGCCAAAAGACATTAGCAATGACTTTGGTGGTTTTAAGTATCGAAACATTGAAGAAATTGAAACTAAGCTAAAGCCATTTTTAAGTGAACACAAACTATCACTTAGGTTTAGTGACCGACCTATTGAAGTAGGTGGTCGAGTTTACATCGAAGCAACTGCAATTTTGAGTGACGGTACGGACACCATAGAGAATACGGCAGTCGCAAGAGAAGCAACAGCACCTAAAGCTAAAATGGATGACGCACAGCTCACAGGCTCATGCTCAAGCTACGCACGAAAATACGCAGCAGGTGGCATGTTCTTAATTGACGATACGAAAGACGCAGATAGTTATAGTCATCAAACAATAGTATCTGTGCCAACAGTATCTAAGACGCTTATCAACCCAGTAAGTGAAGCGAAACTACAGCTTAAAGACGCTTTAGAAGAAGCGGGACACCGAACAGACGTACAGATGAAAGTAGTTATAGACAAAGTTCTAGGCAAATCTTCTGTTGATACAGTCGCAGAAGCATACGAAGTAATCGAAGCAATTAAAGACGGAATTATTTAAGGAGTGGAAATGACAGAATTACAAAAAGCAATCGACATTAAAGGCGAGAAACGTGCTAAGACACCAAAGAAACCAAGTAAGACTACTCAAATTAAAGAATGGGTAGTAAACCACTGGAACGAAGCTATGTATGTATCTCATCAGTTAGCCAAGTTAGTTACCGCAGGAGCGCTACTTACAGTATCAGGTTATTCATTCTGGTTAGCTTATAACAATACGTTTGCAATTAGTTTTGCAAGGGAATGGGTACTGTTTAGCGGTATCTTAATAGGACTTTTAGGGGCAGGTCAGTTCTTAAAGACTTTAGGTAAGAAGTAATGAAAGTACACCTAGCAGCAGCTTTATCTAAGGCTGAAACTAGGGTAGACGGTTCAGTAAAACTAGTATTCGACACAAGGGAATTATCGGGGGAAGCAATAGCGACCCTCTTTTCTCTTGCACGACAAGAAGGCTGGCTATTATTCGCCACGCAAGATGAAGCACTAGACGAAGCCGATATACCCGATGAAAAACCCGATGCCATGCTGGGTACAAAAACGCAGGCACAACGCATAAGAGCTGTCTTGTTTAAGTTATATGAACTGAGGGGAAAACAAGGTAGCTTTGATGACTTCTATAAACGCCATACAGAAGCGTATATAGACAGAATTAAAGAAGAACTAGAGGGGGGTGCATGAACTACAGATTTAGTCCTGATCGTGGCTTTCGTCGTCAAGGCGAATCATACAGCCAGTTTGAATCAGACATATCAGAAATAGACTCTGAATGGTACGAAACTTTAGAGGACTTTTTATTAGCTTGCTTCTCTAACTCTAGTGAAGCTTTAGAAGAAGATAGTGAGGGGACAGATGACACAAACTAACATGTTAGATTATCAACCAAGCATAGACAATTCACTTAACAACGCAAACCTAGAATGGAAGCGTGAAGCAGAAGCAACTATTAAGCTTTTAATCAGAATCGGCAATGACTTCTCGGCAGATGACGTGATACGCATCTTAGATGAAAAAGGCGTAAAGACTCACAACAACTCAGCATTGGGTGGAATCATGCAACGCTTTAGTAAAGACGGTTACATTAGATTCTTACGTCATGTTAATTCAACTCGTAAGTCACGACACGGCTCTACAGTCCGTTTGTGGCGACCTATGACGAGGTTGGCGAATGTCTAACATTTATGGGTCAGGCGATAAGGCAAAAGCCACAAAGTTACACAGTGAATTAGTACGAACAGTAGGACATTGTGAAGCGTGTTTTAGAACACCACCACAAGTCCAACTCCAGTGTGCTCATGTGCAAGGCAGGAAGTCATCAGCAACAAGAACTCTTTTAATAAATGCCTGTTGTCTCTGCGCCTCATGCCATCGAATCTTTACTGACAAACCGCTGAACTTTAGCAGGTGGATTACAGGTACATGGATTCAGGAATACCGAGACATGCTTATTCAATTAAGCAACACCCCAACCAAAGTAAACTGGACTGACCGCTTCGCAGAACTTAAAGAATATAAGAAAGAACTAGAAAATGGAACATCGCTTCAAGAGCTTCGAGCAAAAGAAGCCGAGAATCTATAAGTTTAATGACGCACCTAGTTTAGACAATAAAAAGCTAGACATCATTAGACTACACAAACAGGGAGTATCAAACGAGTATATCGCTGCAACTATAGCCATATCTCATACAACAGTATTAAAGACAGTAAGGAAGTATCGTGATAACCATTTACAGCACAAAGACATGCGTTTACTGCAAGCAGGTGGAAAAACTCTGTGACAAGTTTGGTAAGAAGTACGAAATCATCATGCTTGATGATAACCCCGAACTTCGACACCAACTGCACACAATAACAGGTGCTATGACCGTACCCATTACCCGAAAAGGTGATGAGTTTATTATCGGTTGGCATCCAGCAAAACTAATGAAAATGATTAAAGGAGAATAACATGGCAGGAAATATTACTGGCGGAAAGAAAACCGCATCGAAACTTTTAAAAGAAAACCCTAATTATTATAAGATAATTGGCTCTAAAGGCGGCAAGAACGGAACAGGACACGCATTTGCACACGGCAAGATAGACCCAAGTGTAGCTGGCAAAAGAGGCGGTGAACTTAGCAAGCGTACTGCCAAGATCGCCACAGAAACAGTAAGCGAAGAACCTAAAGCAAGGTTTCTACTATGGAAGCGATTTGTCGGATGAAATACCGCTACAACAAGAAACGTGCAGAGATAACCATAGGAACTCTTTTAATCATCCCACTGGGTCTACTTTTAGGATTCTACATTGGCTATCACGTTGTATTAGAGTTCTTTATACAGAAGGTTTAAGGAGTTTAAGATGAAATATAGGACTATAAGATTTTACTGTTATGTACCCGCAGTATATAGGGGCAACTGGCGCAGAGGTTTAAAACAATTCTGCCACAGTAGGGGTATCGAACTTTACATGCAAGAAGATAAGGGAATTTTTAAGTCGTTGTTCTACGGAGAAATAGAAGGCGACAAGACTTTCGACTGGGAAGAAATAGACTCCATACTTTTAACTGAGTTTGGTATAGAGTGATGATTTGCGGATTCCATAAAAGGAGTATTAGATGAAAACGAGGCCTAATGGGTATTGGCTTAAGGTTTTTAATGTATTGTCCGATATTGAAACAGATGAATGTATTGAGTGGTATGGGCCAAACACTAGAGGGTATGGCAGGGTATTTTTCAACTACAAATGGCATAGGGCAACCGCATTAGCACTAACTAAACACAATATAGCGCAACCACAAGGAAAAACACTTGTGTTGCATAAACCAGAGATATGTCATAACGCTAAGTGTCTAAACTACAGGCACTTAAGGTGGGGCAGCCATAAAGACAATATGCAAGACAAACTATTCGATAAAACAAGCATGCAGGGCGAACTTCATCCTAGAGCAAAACTCAACACTGAAGATGTAAAGTTTATTAGAAGTAGCGGTTGGTCTGACCTAGAGCTTTCGCAAAAATATGAGGTAGATAGAAAAACAATCTATGCGGCTAGACATAATAAAACATGGAGGAATATATGACTTACATATGCGGTTTTTTTCGCAGTCAACGGGTATCACTGTATGAACGGTAACCATTGTATTGTATGTAACTTTAAAGTACCCAACCATAAAGAACTAGACGAAGCAGTTAAACAAGTAGTCATTCAGTATGGAAGTACGTTAAAACGATTAGCAGATAATTAAAATCTTGGTAACGGGAATGTATCACGATAAGTCGGGGAATCCGAGTGCCCGTCGCCAAGTAGCAAGATACTGTATTGTATCAAGCTAAGTCTAGGGGTAGTCGTTAAAACTTTAGCAGTTCTCTGCCCCTAGAACCAATTTAACAACATAAACAGACCATTTTCGTCAAGTGTCGAATATGGTATTAGAACATCTATTTACTGTTTTGGTGGTAAGAAACAACTGGAGTGCGATTGATACGGAAGTAATTACCCGCAATCAGCTAGAGCAATCCAAAAGTGAAATCTAGCAGTAAGCTAAACCAACTTACCTTACCACCAATACTGTGAATACGATAAATGAAAGGATTTTATGGCAAGTTGCATTAACCGTTATGGCAAACCAAAGATACGTCACAACACAGAGCAACAAGCCCTAGACCAAAGAAATGCACTTTTAATTAAACACCCCGATGACTACTACAGCGTTTATTTTTGCTATGTATGTTACAGCTATCATGTTGGTCACAGGAAACAACCTAAAGATTATGACGATGTGCTTGTAGGCAAACTTATTGGGGCAATTAAAAGAACAATTAACGGTAACTAACCACCTATAGTAAAAGAAGGAGAGAGATTATGAAACTATTTTTTGACACAGAATTTACGGGGCTACATCAAAATACTAGCTTGCTTAGTATTGGCATCGTAGACGAAAACGGGCGTACATTTTATCGTGAATTAGACGATTACGACCATAGCCAACTAAATGACTGGCTTAAAAACAATGTTATAGCTAACTTCACGAATGATGGCAGCGTAAACATGGGTATGCTAAAAGACGATTTGTTGGAGTGGCTTAAAGCATACGATTATGGCGAACAAATAGAGGTTTGGTCAGACTGCCTAGCTTACGATTGGGTGCTGTTCTGTGAGATATTCGGTGGTGCATTCGGTGTCCCGAAGAATATTTATTACATACCATTTGATATTTGTACGCTTATGAAAATTAAGGGAGTTGACCCTGATGTAAACAGGGAAGAATACGCATACTCCGACATGCCAACACCCGACACCAAAAAACACAATGCGCTACATGACGCATACACAATTAAACACTGTTACGAAAAGTTGGTTAGCCATGATTAAACCTAATAAACACCACCACCACATAGTCAATGATAGCTGTGTATTAGACGGGTGCGAGCTAAGGCATAGTTCTGATACAAACGAGCTAGACGAAATAGTAACAATGGCAACTATATGGAGTACCAAGCATTTGTACGAAAAGCTTCAGAAGTTAATCGCCTCTAAAGAAGCAGAAGCCTACGAACGCGGCTATAATGACGGCGTATTAAAGAGTTGAAGGGAGATATATAAGACAATGAAAATAACAATAGGTGGCGTACCAGTAAGCGGTGAGGCAGGAGACATTGCTCTAGTCTTAGAACAGATTATATACAATATGGGGTCTTATTATGGGGGCAGAGATTAACTATGACAGAACACAAAGACAACGACTGCCGAGTACCATTCTGTAAAGAGTGCTTATGCATGATTAAGGCGCTACACCAACAAGCTAAAGAGTTTATGACAGAACCAACAGACCCCACACTACTAACATCTAAACAAATGGTAAAAGAAGCCACTGCCCCACTAGCTAAAAAGTTAGACGATGATTTAGCTTCTATGATACCCACACTACTAGATAGCGAGCTAGATGCGATATTCCAAAGACTAGACAAAAAGATTGCCAACGGCATAACGCTATCAATAATTAGAGATGAGGTTTTCGACACCGACCCAATAATAAACGTAGCCAAATCTGACATCAAAGCTTTAATAGCCACTATTGGTAATGAAGTGATAGGGCAAGATGAACCAACATCATCATTTTATACAGCAGGTACGGTAGACAAATATGCCCGTAACAAGCTACGAGCTACCCAAAGAGCTAAGTTACAGGAGTTAATAAAGTGATACATCAACACATAAACTGTGGCGATATACTATGTTATTTAATTTGGGAACACGAAGTGGGGTCTTTAAATGAACAGGAAGGAAACAATGAGTAAATCATACGAACAAATAAGAGCTGAAGTCATCGAACAGATAGAAATAGCTTTTAAAGAACTTGAACCAAAAGGGTTTGTTATAAATCTAACAAAATACAAAGACCTACTTATTGAACGAGCCTTACTAGACCTAGACAACGAAACCAAGCACTACATAGAAGTAGGAAAAGCAGCAGAACAATTCTTTGGAAGCATGAAATTAGGTGGCAATCATGACTGACTTCAAGAGCGAACTTAGGAAGATACTAGCACCCGCTAAAAGAGCCCTAGAAGACGAGTCTAAAGACTACCTACTAGATGGCGCTATTGACGACATCATAGCCCTATTTATTAGTAAGCTACCTAAAGAACAAAAATACCCCGTAGATGATGGCATAAGAGACGTACACCAAATGGACATAGAGGCTGCAATAGCCAGCGGTTACAACCAGTGCTTAGAAGATATTAAGCGAGCTAGCGGTATTAAGGGAGAGAAATGAAGTTTAAATCTAACGGTTTATTTGGCTATAAGTTTTACGGCAAAGAAGCCCCAATAAAAGACGTTACTCCAAAAGAGTTAAGAGAACTGCATAAACTATGGAACACATTTCAAGTTTGGGGGCATAGCGACGAAGGGCTAAAGTTGTTTAATTTTGTCGTTAAACCAGAATCTTACAAAGAAAAAAGAGGCATTGAATCTGGTGAAGTTGACTACATCATAAATTTGGTTAAGGGAGAGATACATGATTGAAGATACCATAGATAGCGAGGGCAATGTTCTGGGTACTGCGTACACACCACAAGCCAAAGACATGTTTGAGTTTCAGTCTAAGCCACCTATTAAAAAAGGCGACAAACTGCGGAGTATAAGAAACGGCCTCATCCAATACTGGGTAGTCGAACGCAGGCGAAAGAATAAGGTCTGGGTTAAATTAGACATTAAAAATGGAGTTAAGGGAGAGATAGAATGAACATATACAGAAGCCCACTAGCATTTGGTATTTGCATAGATGTAGATCCTTATTCTACAGAAGCAACTAAGTTATTAGATACACTTGAACCACAGATAAAAAACTGTAACATGCCTGATTGTACAGAAGAAGCCGTAGCGGTAGGAGTATACGAAACACCCGTTAGAAATAGCGACAGCAGATTTGACGGTGAGTTTAGAGGTTTATGCGAACGACACAAAACAGCAGGTGCATATGCTAAAACTTGGGAAGGAAGATAGAATAATGGCAACAGCATCAAAAGTACCATTTAGATATAAAGTATTGTTCAAGATAGCCAAATTACTAAATTATGAGGTTAAAGTAATCTCTTCATTCACAATCTACGGGGACACCATTATTACTATTAGAAAAATATTCAACTAGGGAGTAACCACTAGTACTTCAGAGTAGTTTGTGGTATAATGAACTTAATAGAACCACTCTTGGGCAAACAATTTATTGATAAAATGAGGCGCATTTACTGACGGCTACTTATTCTTGATGTTACCCTCCACCGTCATACAGTAAGTGGACACAGTCTCTTGTACATTACCCATAATTGGGTTCTATATGAGACTGCACTCGTATACTACTTTTACTCTCTTCCCACAAAGAGAGCGTATTCGGTGCATCTCATTTTGTTAATAAGGTACATCAATGACAACATTCGAGGAACGATTACTTAAATCACTCCGTAACCAATCTAAGAAACTAGACTGGTCTTTAGAAAAGGTTGAAGTAAAAGAAAAAACCGTAAACGTCGTAGTAGCCAAAGACCTAGATACCAACGATCAAGTAGGTGTAGCAATAGGTGAACATCCAGAAAAACTATCTAAGAGAATCCTAGTTAATACCATACTCGCATCAGTTAAAGGACAAATGAATAAAACATTAACTAACGCAATAGAGAAGGAATCTAAAAGCCGTGAGTAAAGTAACAGAATTTGTAGAACTATATAAAAAGACTCGTAGCGCAGCATATATATTGGACAATCATAAAAGAATAGCCCAAAGCCCACTACCACCAAAGAAGCAACGACTACACATAAACTTATTATCTACAGCTATTAAGAACCATAGAAACCTTTCCAGTGAACTAGAAGCAAAGATGAAGAAACTATCTGAAGCAGAACAGTTTGAAGTTAATGATATGTTAGGGCAAGCGTAATGGCAGGGGGAAGACCATCAAGCTACACACAGGAAGTAGCAGACAGAATATGTGAGCAGTTAGCTTTAGGCTATTCAATTAGAACAGTATGCAAACAAGAAGGCATGCCTAGTGTTGAAACATTCTTTAGGTGGCTAAGAAGTAATGATGAGTTCCGTGAACAATACGCGCACGCGAAACAAGAAGCAGCAGATGCAATGGCAGAAGATCTATTAGATATAGCAGATGACGGTTCAAACGACTGGATGGAGATAAACAAGAAAGACTATCAAGGCTGGCAGGTCAATGGCGAAGCTTTACAGAGGTCAAGGCTACGAGTTGATACCCGCAAGTTCCTAATGGCAAAGATGAAACCAAAAAAGT
>JACCDR011615205.1_pt1 | contig 39749 bp, 31 predicted proteins | sample 7446431 | NCBI WGS metagenome assembly JACCDR01 (sample SAMN15323443, study PRJNA562643) | freshwater metagenome | isolation source: river surface water | place: USA:Blue River Watershed | collected 2017-08-17
CTACGGTGCGACTACAGATGGTCAGACCATCATCACCGCCTCCTCCGCCGCCACCCCAAGGATCATCATACACAAACTTATAATCTGTCTCATTTAGTATTTTACCTGTCTCACAATCGGTGGTAGTGGAACATACCCAATTACCGCCCGCTCCTGGTGTGTATGATGTACCCCCCACATACTTTCACCTCGTCAAGACATCGACTCGAACTGCTATATCCACTAGAGTTAATACTATAACTCATCTGAGCCAAAGCCTGATAACTCCCAATCAAGCTAATAACAAAAAACAAACTTACCAGGATAATTCTTTTCATAGATGTTCAGTGGGTTAGTGTTTAGAAACTAATGTAGTAGAAACCGATTGCTGGCTCACCAAGCGGCATACATACACACCCGCAGGAAGGTCTTTGGCAAGTACTATTTATTGCCAAAGACCTTTACCTTTAACTAAAAACTTTCTACTATACCCATGGCTTATTTTTCAGGCAGATTGCTGTCTTTATTATTTGAATTATATAAGTAAAGAGCAAATGAATCCAAAACCTTATACGTGTATCTAGGTCGTAGAATCTGCTGAAATATGTAAAGAATGTCTTTAGATGTGTCTGTGAATGAGCTTATACTTGCAGCCTCACAGTTATTACCTGAAAAGTAAATAGGCAATAGAAAAACACAATCCATTTCATCTCCTTTCACTATTTCCAGATTCCAGTAAGAAGAAGTTTTCTGCAAAATCTTTGAAATGATCTCTTTAGTTGGGGCGTCGATATTTCCGCCTACAACCAAAGAATCTATCTTATTAGATAACGTAATATTAAATCTAACCAAAGCCATTGCAGGTGTCTTTTTACAATACTTATTACTTAAAATTTCTTGATAAGGTCGTAATTCCGCAAACAAGAAACTAGGCAAGTCCTGCCCTTTATAATTTAATTTAGGATATGAATTAGGTTGTGCTATAGCCTGTGTAATAGCTACAAATACAAAGAAAAGTATTAGAATATTCTTATTCCTAGGATTCATAAGAGTTAAAATTTTACGGTTGACAATGAGTGCCTTCTCTTGTAGCAGTACCATTATTATTTCTCTCAGCAGAATTAAGATTCCTAATAGATTGTTCCCAACCTGGAAATCTAGTATTAGCATTCCAAGTAGATGTTCCTTGCAAACCACCCCAGGCTATTGCTTCTGCATACTGAGGAGGATAATTAGGGTAGAGTTCAAGAACTGCTGCCTTAAATTGTTCTACATATAACATTCCCAATAGTGCTGGTTGAGTATCTGATTCAGCGAGTCGGCATCTGGGTCTGTGAGGTGGTAGGCCTTAACCGTTTCAAGCCACTCGTTCTGTTTGGCTTCCGTGTCCAAATACCATGCTACCCGCTGGGTAGGGGTCAAGAGCTGGTCAAATTCAGCTTGTAGCTTTTGTTGTACTTTCCGGCTGGCTTGGGTCAGGGTCAGACTGGTCTGTTTTTGCAGGGTTTCCAGTAAGATTTTATCTTCTTTCAGGTAGTATTGGGCCAGTTTGTCTTGGGTAGTAACTGGCAGCGTTTGTAGTTTGGCAAGGACGGCTTGTATCCGAATCAAGACCGCTGCCGGATAGCGTTCTTGCACAGCAGGGTCTATGGTTTGCGCGGCCACAGAGCTAGACAGACACACTGTCCATAGTATCCCTACATAGAAATGGACAACTATTTTTTTCATGACGAATAAAGGGTTAAAGGGTTGTTGAAAAATAAATATACACCTACACAGGGCTTTTATAGGCATAAAATGTAGGGGCGACCCTTGTGGTCGCCCGCTGTAAAGATACCTGAACGCCTGACTTGGAAAGCAGTACAAACATCGTTGACAGGTCAGGCATTCGGCAACCAAACACCCGGGCGACCACAAGGGTCGCCCCTACAAATGTAACCTATATGCAGCCTCTGTACGATAGCCGAACCACAGCATGGCTTAAAAAAACGATGACTACTCTATAGATGCATCTGACACATACATTCCATACCGAAGTAAGAATTTTTTTTATTTTTTTTCAGGGGTGATTGGGCAAGCACAATACGCAAAAAAAACGGCGTGCCACGCAATCACTCCGACTCTGTCTATGGTGCTGTACGTGGCTAATTTACCTGTGTAGGTGTGTCATTTTATGCATATTTATACGCATTGTTTTTATTGATCTATTCATTTTAACTCCTACTTATATGGATACGACTATTCTACCTGCTAACCCTACGCCCCAAAAGGGCTCCAGCGGAAAAAAGAATATTCCTGCTGGAGATGTCGAACTCGAAGAGATAGCCCAAACTATACTCAAGTCTTGGAAAGCCAGTCCCCTTACCTTGTATTGGCTTACACGTGAAGCTTTTGAAGAAAAGGTGCAGGCCTATTCGCAGGAGTTAAACCAACGTTTGGCTGGAGGGGCTGCCCGTCCGGCACTGACCGCTACGCTCAAAAGTGTCAATGCTGAAATCAATGCTACCATCAAGCATGTGAAGTCGTATTTGGCCGAGAAATATCCCTCCAATGCGAAGAGTTATTATACCGAGTTTGGTATAGAGAATGTGGACGGTTCGTTTCGTATCCCTGCTAGCCGAGCCAACCGCAAAAAATCTCTGACCCTCCTCTTAGCCGCCATTCCCAAACATGGTTTTACCGACAAAACCTTTGGGCTGGCTCACTGGACAAAACTGGCGGCAGACTATGACAAACTAGTCGGAGACACTAAAGAGACCGATGCAACGGTAGCTGGTAAAGTAAGCAGTAAAAACATGCTGGGTGCTGAAATCCGAAAAGTATTACAGTCACTGGTATACATGATTAAAGCATCTTACCCTGATAACTGGGCAGGTGTATTACGCGAATGGGGCTTTCAGAAGGAGAAGTATTGACGGCTGTGATTCCAAATGCGACTCGCCGATTTTCAAGTCTATGGTTCGGGTACTCAACAGGGCGAACACACAGGTTTGCCCCTACAAAACATGAATGAATGGTATGAATACTCAAGGTAATCTGTGAATCAAGATAATCCTTGAATCCAGTAAATCAAGGTTCAGACATATAATACTCCGCTACGGCTTCAATGAGGCGTGTGTGGCCAGTATTGAGGATAATCATTTGATGATGAGGGATTTTTTTGAGTAGCCGTTGCATATTTTGCGGCGTAATGATTTTGTCGTATCGACCCAGAAACATCGTAAACGGAATCTGATAGCGGTTCACCAGTGAGGCAATATGACTCAAGTCGAAGGTTAGTTTCCGGAATACCATCCAGGAGTAATACACCTGGTGGCGTTTCTGACGCGTATTCATCTGACTTTCGGCAAAGCGGGCAATGCCTTTGTCTACTAGCCGGACTTTACGCAGCCATCCAACGACCTGCTGAAAAAGCCCTGGCTTAACAATCAGACGCTGAAAAAGCTTTTTAGTCCATGAAGGATAGGTAGCCAAGCTATACCATAGGCTTGTTTTGACACCATCGGGGGCAATAAGGATGATCTCTGTAATAGACGCAGCAAAAGCCTCTATCGTAGCCAGCACAAATTTTCCGCCCATACTGAACCCCATGACGGCAAACTCTGTAATCTGTTGTTGGGCTAGAAAGGCTTCCAGCATGTCATTCCATAGACGTTTGGCCAACGGCGTATCTTTGTGTGCCCAAAAGCTTTGTCCGTGATAAAAAAGGTCAAAAGAATAGAGGGTATAGGATTCTTCGAGTTGGAGGGAGAGAGGTTTAAAATGGGCATGGGTCTGTCCGAATCCATGAAAAGCTAGCATCACACGGCTGCCTGTACCAGAACGAGTATAATGTAGGCGGGATTCCTGAAACGAAAATACCGCAGAGGATGTCAGAAGGTCATTTTTCAACAGTCAAAAGAGTACAGACATATTATAATAGATGCCATTCATTATTCTTAATTCCAAACTTTACCAAAGTGAACTAGTTCACGCCTATCATTTACCTGTTTTTGCGTAAGGCTGAATTCTATTTGGTCAATCAAGAGCTATTTTACCTGCACTATCGGATTATTTAACAGTTCTTTCAGTTTTTCGGCTAGTTCTGTATAAACTTCTTCGCATACTCGTTCCATGTGTGCCACCATCTGACTTACTTCGTTGAGGTCACTCTCTTCTGTATTACAGGTTTCCAGGTGCCGAAGTACCGATTCGAGTTCAAAAATTCCAATCGTAACCAGAGAAGATTTCATTTTATGAGTAATATACCGAATTTCAGGCCAGTTGCTCTGGGTACAGGCCATTCTAAGTTTTTGCATAAACTGTGGCACTTGCCGGATAAATAACCGAATCATATCGGCAATAAATTCATTGTTGTGGGCCGATATTTCTTCCAGGTAATGCAGGTTTACATAGCCTTTGGTTGTTTCCTGTACCGATACGGCAAACAATGAATTATCTTCTGGTAATTGATAGCCTTTTCGGCTATGTTTGAGAATTTTGAGATACAAGTCCCGAAAATCAAAAGGTTTGGTAATCAGATCATTCATACCTGCTTCACGAGCTTTTTGGCATACATCTGTCATGGTTGAAGCGGTAATGGCCACAATAGGTGTATGCTTGACAGGCCCTTCCATACTGTAACGGATGTAGCGAGTAGCTTTATACCCATCCATCTGAGGCATCTGCAAGTCCATCAGGATAATATCAAACAGCTCATTGCGAAGTTTTTCAATGGCTTCAATACCATTCTCAGCAATTTCCATCTGTACACCCCATTTTTCCAGAAACTTCTTCACTACCAGCTGATTCATCCGATTATCCTCCACCAGAAGTACCCGTGTATTCTGCAAGGAAGCGTCATTGAGAGAGGCTACATTTGCGTCAGGCATCAGCGTTGTGACAGAGGGAACACCAAAACTGAGCCGAACCGAAAATATAGACCCCATACCCACTTTACTCTCTACCTGAATAGTACCTCCCTGCAATTCGACCAAACGCTTAGTAATCGTGAGTCCTAGCCCAGTACCTCCATATTTGCGAACGGTTTCATGGGTAGCCTGTGTAAAGCTGTCAAAAATCGTTTCCAGGCGGTTTTCTGGAATGCCAATGCCTGTATCCGTTACTGAAAACTCAATAGTAGTCATTTCAGATGTACGGATCAGCTCAGTAGCTTTTAGTTCTACAAATCCTTTTTCGGTAAACTTAATGGCATTACTGACCAAATTGAGCAAAATCTGATTGAGGCGGAAGGGGTCGCCAGTCAGGAAAATCGGAACGCCTGCTTCTATCTGGGTCAGAAACCGTAAATTAGCCAGATTGGCTTTGAACCGGAAACTTTTCTCAATGCCCTGAAAAATATCGGCTATCATAAAATCCGTTTTCTCAAAGGTCACCTTGCCTGATTCTATTTTAGAAAAATCCAGTAAGTCATTGATAATCATCATCAGGCTATCGGCAGAATGCTTGATGGCTTGCAGATGCTCTACTTGACCGGGCAATGGGTTTTCATCTAGCAGCAAATGTGACAGACCAATGACAGCATTGAGCGGTGTGCGCAATTCATGGCTCATGACTGAAAAGAAATGATCCTTGGCTTTTACAGATTCTTCAGCAATGGTTTTGGCTTGCAAAAGTTTTTCTTCGGCTTCTTTAATTGCAGTTATGTCTCGTGAAATTCCCTGAAAACCTATTACCCAGTTTCTGGATTCATCCCATTGTAAATGAACGTTATGTCCAATCCAGATAATTTTCCCCTCCAGGTTTATACATGGAAACTCCAAATAAGTGTCAATGAGCCGTTCAGTAAACTGAGATTTATAAAATGCTTCCACCTTTTGGCGGTACTTCGGATCTACAATATCCAGAAAATGAATCTGATGCGTCTGAAGGTATTCGAGTGTGTAGCCAAAGGTACGACATGTAACCGGATTCATATATCGGAAATAGCCCTTTGCATCACAGGTATAAATCATGTCTGTAGAACATTCAACAAGCCGCTGATAGCCGCTGTCTGCATCCGACTGCAGGTGATGCAGAAAACACTGTTTTCCTTCTTCTGAAAGAGAGGCTAGCATGTCACAGTGCGTATAAGACTGGCTAATAACGGATAGTAATTGTTGCAGATGCCCGTCCAAGGTATATGTATTTCCTAGATAACGTTCAATCTGCTGTACCAGTAGTGGATGCAACGGAATCATAACTTAAAGTAAAAGGCTGGCTGGAAAAGAGAGTGAAATATACTAAAAAAACAGGGTTACACAATTTTTCCGCCAGATTCTTCTTAAAAAATAAGTAAATGAGTGAGTAAGTAAGTAAATAATTCTCGTGGGCTTTCATGAATTCTTTCCACAGATCTGTTACTGGGCAATGGTTGCCTCATTTGCTTGAGAGAAAGCTTCGCTTGAAGCGAAGCTTTCTCTGATACATTCACTCATTTGGATCTTCCAGCGACTTTTCCCATTTGCTTACCACTGCTGTGGCTACGCTATTTCCGATCACATTGGTAGCACTACGCCCCATGTCCAGTAAGGGATCTATCCCAAACAATAATGCAAGACCTGCCTCTGGAATGTCAAAAGTAGTGAGAGTACCCGCAATTACGACCAGAGAAGCCCGAGGAACACCCGCAATGCCCTTGCTGGTGAGCATAAGCACCAGCAACATGCTCACCTGAGTAGGAAAAGGTAGATGAATACCATACGACTGGGCAATGAACAATGAAGCAAAAGTCATGTACATCATACTACCATCCAGATTAAAGGAGTAGCCCAGTGGCAATACAAAGCTGACAATCTTATCTTTACAACCAAACTTTTCTAATTGCTCCAGCGTTTTTGGGAAAGCGGCTTCACTGCTACTGGTACTGAATGCCAATAACAAAGGTTCTCGCACAGTCTGAATCAGTTGGATAACACGTTTGCCAATCACTAACGAGCCAGCCGCACAGATAAGAATACAAAGCAGCAGCAAGCTGAAATAAAATTCAGAAATGAACAACGAATAGGTTTTCAGAATGCCCAATCCTTGCTTAGCAATAATGGCAGTCATGGCTCCAAAAACGGCTACAGGGGCAAAATTCATCACATAACTAGTAATTTTCAGGATCACATGGGCAATGGCATCCATGGCTTTGATCACAATTTTTCCCTGCTCACCAATCGCAGCTGTTGCGACACCAAAGAAGAGAGAAAATACCACAATCTGTAAAATTTCATTTTTAGCCATGGCGTCTACCACACTGGCCGGAAACACATGGTAAAGAAAATCCTTCAAAGACAAAGCCGTATGGGTAATGCCAATATCTTCGCCAACATCGGGCAGTGGAAGGTGCATGGCTATACCAGGCTTAAACAGGTTTACCATAATCATCCCTAGTACTAGGCTCATCAGCGAAGCTCCCACAAACCAGAGCAACGTTTTGCCTCCAATACGGCCTACCGCCTGAATGTCTCCCAGCTTGGCTACACCCACTACCAGTGTTGTAAATACCAGAGGTGCTACAATCATTTTAATGAGTCGTAAAAAAATATCAGCCAGCAACGAAAAGGGGCTTACCTTGCTTTCACGGGCCGCCAACACCGCATTGCGTTGTTTGTTTAGTTCTTTTTTTTCTGTCTTTACCTGCTGAAAAGCGGTACTGGCAGTATCTGTTGTTTGAGTAATTTTTTTTGTCACCTGTTCGATCTGGCTGTCAAGCGAGATCAGACGTTTGTTCTCTTCTGCTAGATAACTGGTATTCAATACAAAGCCCAGGGCTATACCCATCAACAGAGCTATGATAATGTACAGGGTTAGTTTGCTTTTTTTCTTTGGAATTTCCATGGGATAAATTGAGTGGTTTATGCCCTTTCGGGCAAAAGAATATACTTTTTAGTTTGCCTTTCTGCAAGAATTCCGTGAAGATAGAGAGATTTTAAAAAACTGCGGCCTAATATCTCAAATCAGACGAATAGTTTTGCTAAAGAGCATTAAAAAATTATCGGGTCAAGTATAAAAAACCATTTGGTTGTTTAATCAATTCTACGATTTAAATGGGCAACCATTCAATATTCAACCATAATATAAACAAATGGTAAGTACTTATATAGGACTTACGCAAACTACTCTACTTCAAGCCCTGAAGGGGTGTAATCCATCAACACAGGGTATAGCCCTGTGAAAAGGGTAAAGCCCTGTGTATGTTGCGTAAGTCCTATTATATATACCATAACACTTGTACGATTCAGGCAGAGCCATTATCTTACCTGTCAATCGGGCGGTCATTTTTTCATTCTCCTGATTGATTCACGTAAGTAGTCTATTCTTTTCTTATTTGGTTGATCCTATGCTTTTACATCGTTCCAGCGGTATCTTACTTCATATTACTTCTCTTCCATCACGGCACGGCATTGGTGACCTAGGTCCGGAGGCCTATGCTTTTGCTGATTTTTTGGTCGAAGCTGGACAAAAAGTCTGGCAGGTGTTGCCCCTGACTCCTGTGGAAGAGGGACTGGGAAATTCTCCCTATAGCAGTCGGTCTGTATTTGCCGGAAACACCCTGATGATTAGCCTGGAAAAGTTGATGGAGGCTGGGTTACTAGAGGCTGAAGATGTATACACGCACCCTGCGTTTACTGAAGACCAAGTCAGTTATGAAACTGTACGAACCTTTAAAGAACGCATCTTCGACAAAGCTTTTGATACATTTAAAGCCCAGAGTAGGGATAAATTCCAGTCGTATGAAGTATTCTGCTGGGAGTCGTCATTGTGGTTGGATGACTTTGCGTTATATGTATCCCTGATGCATTCCTTCCAGTCTAGTCCCTGGCATAGTTGGGAGGAAGGACTAGTCCATCATCATCCCGAAACCATGCAAGCGTACCATACCCATTTACAACGGGCAGTGGAAAAAGAAAAATTTCTTCAATACATTTTCTATAGCCAGTGGAAAGAACTGAAAGCTTACTGTAATCAGAAAGGCATAGAAATTCTGGGTGACCTCCCCATTTATACCGACTACAACAGTGCCGATGTATGGCGGCATCAGCGTTTTTTTCGTCTAAATGAAGACAAGAAAGTAGGCTTTGTTGCTGGAACTCCCCCTGACTATTTCAACGAAAACGGACAAATCTGGGGACTGCCTCTTTACGACTGGGAAGCCTTGCGGGAAGAAAAATTTGAATGGTGGGTACAACGGCTAGGCCATAATTTGCGTCTGTTTGATCAAATAAGGCTCGACCATTTTCTGGGCTTTGTCAATTATTTTGAAATCCCTGCTGAAGAGACTACAGCCCTTCTAGGACGCTGGGTGAATGCTCCAGCAGAAGAATTCTTCGCTACCATCTTTGAAACGTTTCCAAATATGCCCGTCATAGCCGAAGACTTGGGCGTAATCTCACCTGCTGTCCATACCTTTATCGAAAAATACCACCTACCAGGTATGCGGGTACTCCAGTTTGCTTTTAGTGGAGATCCTGCCATTAATATATACATGCCAGAAAATATTTCTGAAAATAGCGTCATCTACAGTGCTACCCATGACAATAACACAACCAAGGGCTGGTGGAATGATGATGCCACACAAGAAGAAAAACATAATCTAGGCACTTACCTAGGCTATGAAATAACAGGTGAAACTGTGGCATATGAGCTCATACGCATGGGAATGCATACACGTGCCAGACTGGCTGTATTTCCCTTGCAGGATGTATTGAACCTGGATGCACAAGCTCGTATGAATACCCCAGGTATAGGGACAGGCAACTGGTTGTGGCGTTTACGCAAAGATCAGCCCTTACACGATGTTGCTTTATACCTGAAACGACTCACAGAAGAAAGTCACCGATGATCCTAGTAGATGGCAGATGCAGACATATATCCTTTTCATCATCATATGATTCAAAGCCTTTTTATAGATAAATCATCTCTATCAATAACCACAAAATCTGTTACTATGTAGATTATTTATCTATGAAATAGATACAAGTATGCCAACTATTTGTATATTTACTTAATAAATTTACAAATGTTTTGATTGTCAGGACTCCCATTTGTATAACAGCTATTTAAGTTCTTATGGGCATTTCCTCAAAAAACCTACTGTTAACAAACTTATTAAATGGTTTATTAAACGAAGCAAAACAATCTATACTAAGGCACAATTGTATGCTGTTGCAGCATGTTAAAAATTTGTATATATCTATATATGCATACTATTGTGGAAAAATACGGAGGATACATATACGTGAAAAGTCAGTTGGAACAAGGAACGGAATTTAAGCTATTTTTCTAGAACCATTTCTTATCACAATAAGTTACCTTTTCAAATACATATGTTTGTCTAGCCTACTTATACTCACTACTATTGATTTTTTCTATGCAAAAAAATACATATAATTGAATACATGTAATAAATAGAATTCTCGAAAAGATTCAATATAGCTATATATCCGTATAGTAATCGGAAATTTTTTCATATACTTCTATACTTTTACATTTTACTGTCTGCTCATTTTATTAAACATCCGTTATGAAAAAGCTTAGCTATATTTTACTTGTAGACGATGACAACACAAGTAATCTTATCACCCGGATCATGCTTGAAAAAGCCAATGTAGTTGAACAAATTCAGATATGTCTCAATGGAGAAGAAGCCAGTCGGTTTTTAATGCGGGATACCGAACACTTTCCTGACCTTATTTTGCTTGACATCAACATGCCTCTGATGAACGGCCTTGAATTTCTGGAATACTGGCATAAGAATGCACTGACAGGGAAGTCAAAGATTGTCATGTATACCAGTTCTATCTGTGAAGAAGAGATCACCCAGGCCCGTCAGTATGATGACGTAATCGAATACCTGGAAAAACCCCTCAGCAGCCAAAAAATCAATCTTCTGATTGATACCTACTATAGCCGAGTTAGTTTCGTATAGCTTAAATGTATTGGTTTGTAAAGTTGCATGCATTTATTGCGTGCAATAAATACATCCATCTTCATATAAGTATAAACAAGTATAGTGACCTGTATACCTTGCAAACCAATAACAACTAAAAGCTAGCATTGTATTCCTGCCTCCTTCTAGATGTAGCTCTTTTGTAAAAAGAAAGAGCTACATCCAGAAGGAGGCTTCCTTTTTATTTAATCCACACATTTTTTTCTATTTTCCAATCCTCTCACTTGTATTGTATCGTATATGTACGTAAAATCAGTATCTATCTTTCACCTATGTATCCCATGAAACAAATCGCTGAAAAACATCCACTGGCCATCCGTTGGTTTCACTGGATCAATTTTCCAGTACTTTTTGCCATGATTTGGAGTGGGCTACTCATTTACTGGGCCTATCATCCTTATAAAATTCAGGTAGGCAATACCATACTGCTCCGTTTTTTTCCCAACTGGTTTTTTGCGGCTCTGCATGTACCATTTCGCCTGGCCGAAGGAATGGCGTGGCACTTTGCCTGGATGTGGATTTTTAGCATAAACGGCCTGCTGTATGTGAGCTATCTGATTATTTCTGGAGAATGGAGAGTATTGATTCCAGAACGAAAATCGTTTCGAGAAGCCTGGCAAGTAGCCTTGCATGACCTGGGCATCCGCAAACTACCCAACATAACCAGCAAATATAATGGCGCCCAACGCATTGCCTATACAATGGTCATTCTCATGGGCTTAGGCTCTCTGCTAACCGGACTTGCCATCTATAAACCTGTCCAGCTTTCCTGGCTCACAACGGCACTAGGTGGCTACACCAATGCCCGGCTGGAACACTTTGCCTTAACCATCGGCTTTTTGCTGTTTTTCGTGATTCATATAGCCCAGGTTATCCGGGCAGGCTGGAATAATTTTCGCAGTATGGTAGCTGGATTTGAATTAGTCAAAAAACGTTCCGAGGATCAGTCAGATTGAATGGTCAGTGGGTGCAGGTACACAGTGTTTTACACCTATTTGAAATATAATTTAACGTGAGTGATGGATGTAGTAGAGACTCCTATTCGCCCAAGCGTTTAGCACAGACAAATCCGACCTGTCAAGCACGGTTGTACTGCTTTCTAGGTCTATTGTTTGGCTCAGAAAGAGGGTGATGTGCTTGTATATTCAGACATACATACAATTTAGAAAACAAACGAATGACTTTTTATAAAAACAGTCATTTTTAAACCATTCAACTTGCTCCATGGAAACCAAGCCTACTTCCGAACTCACGCCCGAACAAGCCGCCCGCCGACGTACCCTGAAGGCATTTGCATGGTTTGGACTGGCTAGTCTGGCTCCTTTTGGCCTCTGGAAATGGCTGAATACACAACCCCGTGACCAGAAAATTCCATGGTTTTTGCGTCAGGTACTGAATCAGAATGCGGAAATAGCCCAGGCTGCCTTTAGCCACAAACGCCTCATACCCACCTTTTCCAAAGACAAAGCTGCCCGTCAGGTACGCATCAACGGAAAGATAGGGCTGAAAAAGCCTATAGATCCCGATCAATGGCGGCTACAGATACAGCATCCGGGCAAAGCACCATTGTCACTTACTTTGGACGAGATCAAAAAACTACCCAAACACGAAATTGTGTTTGAGTTCAAATGTATTGAAGGCTGGAGCCAGATTCAGCATTGGGGTGGTGTCCGTTTGTCAGATTTTCTGCAAGCGTATCAGCTCGGTGTACGTACGGGTTCATCTACCAATCCGCCCACTGAGGACGACTGGTACCACTATATGGGTCTGCAAACGCCAGATGGAGGCTATTATGTAGGTATTGATATGGCTAGTGCCTTGCACCCACAAACCATGCTTTGTTACGAAATGAACGGCAAGCCACTCGAAGATCTGCATGGTGCACCGCTGCGGTTGATTATTCCAGTCAAATATGGCGTTAAAAACCTGAAACGCATCGGCCTGATGACCTTCAGTGACCAACGCCCCCGCGACTACTGGGCCGAACAAGGTTATGACTACTACATAGGTTTGTAGTCAAATGCTACACCCTGTAACAAACTCGGATACCAATCGTTTGCTATGGGTTGTGCTTACGGCTTAAAAATCCCTCTGAGATCATAAAAGAATCGTTCCAACAGCCGCAGGTCTTCGGTAACAATTTCTGCATTGGCCGTCATGCCTGTTTTATAAACAATCTTTTTATGATAGTTGGTAGTGAGACCTTCAGGTAGATGGATACGTGCCAAAAACTGCCCTTCTTTGTTCGGAATATCTGATATAGAGGCTATCTGTCCTTTCACCAGTCCAAACTCCTGAAACGGGTAGCTGTTAAACTTGACTAGCACGGTTTGTCCAACAGCTATTTTGCCTAGATTATCCTGAGGCACCCGTACCTCTCCCATTTCTCTTCCATTGGAAGTTCCAATAAAAAACACCTCTTGCCCGGCCGTCAGATTTTGTTTTTCCTGCAAAAAGGATGGAAAATAGACCCGTCCATCAGCGGAGGCTACCAGCATGTATTTGGTTTTCCAGCTTTCAATATAGCTTTTGCAGGTATGCAGGGCCTGACGAAAAGTGTTTTTCTTTTCAAGGATATTGTTTTCCAGTTCCAGTAGTTCTTTCTGCTTGGCTGTTTGGGAAGACAGATTGCCTATAATTGTGTTTTCAATCTGTCTCAGGGGCATTTTCTTAGCCAGTACTTTGCTTTCTTCCCGCCTGAGTTCTATCGGAGCTATGACTTTTTCCTGGGCTAGTTTTTGTTGCAACCGCCACTCATTTTCAGCCATTTCCAAGTCTTGCACATACAGGTTTTTCTGCAAGGTTAGGTTTTGATTGAGTGTGACCAGGTCGTGGATTTCTTTTTGAAGCAATACTTTTTTATGGGCATAAAATCCATTGGATGAAACAGACACATAGTCCAGAAATGCCTGTGTAAAACTCTGAAAAGGCACTTGCAACTCTCCCAGTTGGTCCAGATTCAGTTGCGAAATACGATCCCAGGAAACGGTTTGTGGCGTATGTGGCAGTTGTGCAAGTGAATCCAGCCAGCCAGCCAGTCGTTCTACCTGTACAGGATCGGCAGTGCTTTCGATATAGCCCAAGGTTTGGTTTCGGGTAACAGCCTGGTTTTCTTTGACCCACAGCTTCACTAGTCGTCCGTCGGTGCGGGCAATAATGGGTTTGGGAGCATCTTGTGAGGTCAGGACAAAAGGAGCAGCTACAATATCGGGGTATTTGATCAGGTAGCTGGCTGCCAACAACAAAACCAGAATAGCCAGAAAGACCGTGATGCCCCAACGCATGATCCACGGCGGCACCTGACTGATCAGCTCTTGAACTTCTTCACTCCGAATTTCGATATGCTTGACATCCTCGTCTGTAATAGTATGTTTCATAGATACATGCAGAATAATGTTACGTCCCCAGTTCCAGTTGGTTTTTGACAAGTTCGTAGTATTTACCTTCTTTGTAGACGAGTTCAAAGTGTGTGCCTTGTTCTACGATTTTGCCTTTTTCTAATACCACAATTTGATCGGCATTTTTGACGGTACTTAGCCGATGGGCTACCACCACTACCGTACGCCCAGCACAAAAGGACTCTAGGTTTTTCATGATGACACTTTCGTTGGTGGCATCGAGGGCATTGGTAGCCTCGTCAAAGAAGATAAAATCGGGGTTTTTGTATACTGCACGGGCAATAAGAATCCGTTGCTTTTGCCCCTGACTGATGCCATTGCCTTCTGCTCCGATTTTGGTGTTATAACTGAGTGGGAGACTCTCCACAAATCCGTGAATATTAGCTACTTTTACAGCATGTAGTAAATTTTTGGTATCCACAAACTCATCCCCTACGGCTATATTCTGCGCAATGCTGTCTGAGAAAATAAATCCTTCTTGCATCACTACCCCGCACTTGCTACGCCACAACGAATGGTTGATGTGTTGCAAGTTAGATTCGCCCAGCCGAACTTCTCCTACGGTAGGTTCGTAAAACTTGAGCAGCAGTTTCAGTAAGGTTGTTTTGCCACTGCCACTCATGCCGACAATAGCCGTTGTTTTGCCTTGCGGGATGGTGATCGTGATATCTTCCAACACAAAATCGTTTCCGGCCCCTGGATATTTAAAACTCACATTTTTGAGTATCAAGTCCTGATTTTCGGGTAATTGATATATTTTGGGCTGGCTAGCAGGTTCTTCATCGTCCATGCTGTGAATCTCGTTGAGCCGTTCGAGGCTGATCTTTGCGTCCTGCATGGTCTGTAAAAACTGAATCATCTGCTCAATGGGGCTATTGAGCTGCCCAATGATGTACTGCACAGCCAGCATTTCTCCTAAGGTCATGGTTCCCCCGATCACGGCTTTAGCGGCCAAAAACGTGATAAAGATATTTTTGCCTTCATTGATAAAAAAAGCTCCTGCTTGCTGGTATTGACTTAGGGCTAAGCCTTTGATATTGAGCCGAAACAACCGAGCCTGGATGCGTTCCCATTCCCATCGTTTCTGCCGTTCGGAATTGGCCAGTTTAATTTCCTGCATACCCGTAATAAGCCCGTACGTAGTACTTTGGTTTTTAGATCCAATATCAAATCGTTTGAAATCTAGGTTACGGCGATACCGCAGAAATAGTACCACCCAACCCGTATAAACCACACTTGCCACTAGAAACACTACAAAAATAGATACCTTGTACCAGGCCAATACAGCTCCAAAAATGACCAGATTGAAGAAGGAAAAAAGAATATTCAGGGAGTTGTTGGTCAGAAAGGATTCGACACGGTGGTGATCCTGTATACGTTGCATGATGTCGCCGATCATCTTTACGTCAAAGAAAGACAGTGGCAACCGCATAAGTTTGCTCAGAAAGTCGGACAGGATAGAAATATTAACCCGGGCACTGATGTGCAGCAAAATCCAGCTCCGAATAAAATCTACGGATGTTCGCCCCAGAAAAAGCATCAGTTGGGCTACCAGAATCAGGTACACAAAGTTAAGGTTTTGTGTATTGATGCCAATATCCACCACGGCTTTAGTCAGAAACGGAAAAATCAGTTGCAGCAAACTACCTACCAGCAACCCCAGCACCAGTTGTACAATAAGTTTTTTATAGGCAAACAGGTACTGAAACAGCCGTTGAAAGCCTAATTTCTGCGTTTTTTCGTCTTCATATTCATAAAACTGTGGGGTCGGCTCTAATGCCAATGCAATGCCGACCTCATTTCCCTGATTGCGGGTACTGATCCAGCCTTGCATAAACTCTTCGCGGGTATAGACGATCCGGTCTCGGGCTGGGTCTGCAACATGAACTTTGGTAGGACTGATTTTATAGACTACGACAAAATGTTTCTGTTTCCAGTGTACAATACATGGCAGGGGCATTTCTTCGACCAGATCTTCAAAAGGGAGCTGGACGGCAATGGTATGTAAGCCAATGTTTTCAGCAGCTTCCGAAATACCCAGCAACGACACTCCTTCCCTGCTAATGCCACTTTTATCCCGCAATGATTGCAAGCTATAGGCACGCCCATAATGCTTGGCTACCATGCGCAAGCAGGTAGGTCCACAATCCATTGTATCGTATTGCTTATAAAAAGGAAATTTCATAGTTATCTATTACCAAAGTAATAACTGACCAAAAAAAAGAAATCAATGAGCTGTTTACGACCATAGACATCAATGCTATCTACTGTTTGCTACAAGCTAATCAAATACTTGATTTTTAGTCAATTACTAGGTTGTCTTAATCGTTTTCAAGGTACTGACTTCTGGTGTTTATATACAGATATTCGCATGTACGACTGCAATATACACACTTCACTTATTACCTGACACTTTTTGCGTAGAAGGTGCTTGTTGGGCTTTGTATTCTTCTACATTCCAGCGAATGTTCCACAGCTTCACATAGTCGTCAATTGGGCCTAGTCCTACCTGCTTCCGTCTTTGGTCTACGTGGTCGGGGTCTTCCAGTGGTTTTACATAGAATGTACCTGTTTTCGGATCCTGCCCGATCTGGCTGCCATAGATTTGTTTTCTTCCTTCCCGCAAAGCTATCCGGTCTTCCAGCAAGGCTAGTGAACTGGCGGTAGCATTGCCTTTCTGAACAGCTTCTCGCATCATAGGTAGGTAGTGTTGCTGTACAGGCAAATCTGAATGTTGAATCACCAGAAAAAGGCACTGGTTGGCTTTTTCACCAACAATATCCTTTCCCACCCATCCGTAAGTATCCAGTATTTTCCTGAGTTTGAGTATATTGAGACTATCTGTGTGCATCATTATCCTACCCAGTGAGTCAGTAACACGATGTTGATACCCATACTTTGTTCCTGCTTCTGTGTAGAACTGGCGAATAGACTGATCTGCTTCATGTAGCTGTAGCAATTCGGCTTGTAAAGGCTTGTTGTAACGGGCTTCTTGCTCGTCTATTTTGGCTTGCATACGTGCTACTAGTGGCTGCCAGTCTTTTTCTGCATGAAGTGAGACCAGATCTAGGTCTTTCTTCAGATGTACTACATTGATCCAGCCTTTATCTAAAGCCAATCCGAGCAGATTAAAGGCATTTTGTTTTTCCCCTGCCAAGGCAGCCGAACAAGCCGCATTATACAGATGCAAACGATTGTCTTTCTGTACCTGAAAAGCCTGTTCATAGATGCGTATGGACTGGGCATAGTTTTTAGCTTTATACAAAGAGTCAGCCTGACTGATTAATGCTTGATAAGAGACAGTTTGGGCTTTCAGCACGGATAAGCTCAGACACATCAGAATGGTAAGTACAATACGGTTCATGGTTGATTGGGTGGTTTTAATAGTTGAAACAGATAGCAGACAAAGATAGTATCCATCCTTATGGGATACAATTTTCACGCATGATACAAAAAATTACCCAAATCCTTGCCTTTTTCCCAAGTAGCTGTATAAGGGTTATAGCCACATTTGGCAGGTTTGGAATAAGGGTCATCTGAGTCTTGAAAGTAGTTGAGTTCAGGCACTGACCTGTTCAGAAGATTCAAGCAAGGCTCGAATATGATAGTTTAAATCTGTATACGAATAAGGCGCAACCAACTCATAACCGTTGATAAAAAAAGTAGGTGTATGTAGTATGGCAGCTTGTTTTGCCCAATGAGAATATTGCTCTATAATCTGTGCAGATTCAGGTAAACCACTGACCGGATAACGAACCGCCCACTGCTCATAAGTACCCGCTTGATACCATTCCCACAAAGCTTCGGCAAACATGGGTGACTCAGACAAACGTAGCAGGTGAGCTACTACTTTCCATTGTACCGAAGACGAGTCCTGACCTGCCAGCAAACAGATTTTAAGTTTAATTGCATCGCCCCAATACGCTAAGAGGGTATGCAACTCGGCATGAGCCAGACGACAAGGGGGACAAAACGGATGGCTGACCATCAGAATCTCTACTGCTGCCTGAGGGTTGCCTAGAATAAGCTCATCGGGTAAATCGGCTGTCTCTACCCGTCGCTGAATTTGTAGCATACCTCTAAACAACGTTGAATTACGTTTGAATGTCTCAAGTTGTTTTTCCAGACCAGACACCTGCCTACTTTTTTGCCAGAAGGGTTTCACTAGAAACCAAACCCAGATAGGAAGTCCAAACGAAAAAATCACTACTGGAAGCACCTCTGTCCATGCAGACAGGGTATACAAAGAAGTGATCTGAGACAAAAGCAGAAACTGAGCCACTAGTACTGTCTGCACAATCAGACACAACATGCACCACTTTCCGAGTACAAAAGCCTGCGTATACACAGAAAATACCGTATAAGGCAAAGCCATACTTGCCACTAGTAGCAGCACAGGTTGTAGGGAAAGCAGTAGTCCAGCAAAAGCAGCCAAAGTGAGCAATAGAAAGACTCCTGCAAAGTATAAAAACCCAATTTCAGCCCAACTGAGCCATCCAAATACTTTAGCAGATTCGGAAGTAATCACAGTTTGGCAATCGGTGTGTTGGGTAAGGGTACAGATTTTCCCTAGCAATGGCGTAGGTTTTCCAACCGTTTCACTAAGTAATATTCCACTACTTACCAGCCCTATTGCAATCAGTATCCAAAACAAGGTAAGCCATACATCTGACGCTAGCCAAACTAAAGCAGCCAACGCCACAGCGCATAACCCTGCAAAAGCCAGATAGGTTTCAATACGAGCCAGTCGTTCTTTTCTGCGGGTAGTTGCATAGTTTGGGTCACCCGAGTGTGGGTTGGGTTCGAGCAGTAATACAATACCTGTCCAGTGTGCGGCAAAGGTGTCTATAGACTCAATAATGGTTTTTCCTTGGGTATTTTGGTAGTGAATCTGTGACTGAGCATAAGTTTGGAGGATCACAAAATCTTGTGTTTGCTCACGAGTGAGGTGAGCTACCGCAGGGTAGGTAATTTCTGCTAGCTGATAGGGTTGGAGGCGTACTGCTAGATTAGGTACATGCCACTGATGAAGTACATCTGACAGAGCTGCCAAACTAGGGTAGTCTGGATGTCGTCTTAGGGTAGCGGTCAGCGTATCCACTGTTACCTTTAATCCTAGTTGCTGCACCAAACTTTTGATCAGGGACGTTTTAGAAAGAGAAAGTCGTTTCATGTGAGCGTTGAGAAGTTCAATAATCCAAGCAAATATTTTTCTTTGAGAGGAAATGTATCATTTTATAGGTGTAAATAAATATTCGCCCAAGGTCTAACACCCAAACATTCGAAAACCATGCATGAATATCTGAACAGTCGCATGGACAAATGCTTGAGCGAAAGAGTTGTAATCCCTACACCATGTGTAGGATTGTCTCAACCTTACGGTATCTTCTGTTTGAGTGTCTCAATCAATTCTTTTCCCCGCAGGTTGACAGCAATAATTTTCCCCTCTGGGTCAATCAGGTAATTAGCTGGAATACCCGTAAACTCATATTCCTTGATATAACTGGATTTCAAGGCTGTGGTGTCTACTACATGTGTCCATAGCCCAGTTTTGTCTTTGCGGATAGCAGCTAGCCATTGGGCTTTGTTTTCGTCAATCGAGACGCTGTAGATGGTAAAGTTTTTGTTTTTGAACTGCTGATAGGCTTGCAGCAGATATGGGTTTTCCTGACGGCAGGGTTTGCACCAACTGGCCCAGAAGTCTATCAGGACATATTTTTTGGGAATGCTAGACGAGATAACTTTGCCTGATGTGTCAGGTAGAAGCACTGCTTGCCTTTTTTGTCCCACTAATGCCAGTAGTTTGGCTTTTGCTACTGTGGCGGTTGTTTTTGATTTTTCATAGCCGTCTATAAATATTTTGATAGGAGTGGAAGTAGGATAGGCGTTTTTAGCAAAGGTAGCCAGTTCTTCCATTTGAACATGACGGTTGATTGCTGGGTAGTCAGTAGATTGTATATCACACGTAATTAAAGCAATAAACACATTTACGGGACTAATCAGTTTTCGGATGTGTAATGTTCCAAGATCAAATATTTGAGTATGTACATCTAGTATTTGTTTTTGTACCTCCTTAATTTTCTGTTCATGGTGTTCTGTCGCTTTCAAACTATCCATTGCATTTCTCAGAGCTGCAATTTTGTATAGATGATGCATATATATTGTGTCATACCTAAGTAGCTCAGAAGTAGCTGAGCTGCCCTCTATATACAACTGTCGTTTATTTTTCAAATAGTCAGCATTGATGTCATAAGTATCAATTATGTTGACTATATCCTTGCCTTTTAGTGCCAAATCTATACTATGGTTGGACTTACTAAACCAGACTTTGTAATGAGATTCTTCGTGGTCGTTACCTCGTAGCACAAAGGTATTGTGTACACTATCTACTTGAGCAGAATCTATTTTAGTAACCCGAGCCTCATATTTCATCAAATACACCTTCTGAGAAGGCATATTATAAATAATTCCGCTAACTGTAAATGGCAAGGATTGCTGTGCCCATCCATTGAAAAACAGACTACACAACAAACCTACTACTATCCATGATTTTTTCCGCAAAAGATGCATGTTTTAAACGTTTTTTATATTTTTTGAAAAATACCCGCTCCGAACCATAGAAAAAAATAATCCTGTTGTATTTTCATAGTCCAGATTGGGTATTTCTTAAGTACTTAAGAACATGTTATTGTGGTTCCTGGATTTGCCCCACCTGCTCTATAAGCTGCTTCAGAAGGACTTGATCCACAGCCAGTGCCTGAGACAGAACCCCCACCCGGAAAGGTAACGGTGCAGGTGTATGAATTCTCTGTGCCGCATGCTCCTCCACTAGAGTCAATGGGACCATCTCCTGGCAATTCAAATCCACCCCGAATCACTTTTTGTTCTGCTCTGGAAACAGCTTCAAAGCCCAGAGATGCGAATCTTGTTATTTTTTTCATTATTGGTTTGTGCCGCTGCTACCCACCGCAACACCACGTTGCGGTATCGTCATTGGCTGGAACAAAAATGAGCAGACAGTCCTATAAAACCTATTCAAAGGTGCTGAATAAAATTCAAAAAACGAATATTTTTAAATATATTTACTACCAATACTAAAGTTACTTTTGCATCGTTTATTTAAAATAATAAAGTCTCTTCAAAATTAGGAATTTATACACTTTATCCGCTTACTTTACAAAACAAATCAACTATGACATTAGGAAAAACCATTCAACGTCTGCGTAAAGACAAAAAAATAGATGTTCTGGAAATAATGGACGTACTGAATATCTCACAACCAACCTACAGCCGGATTGAAACAGGGATACGAGAATTGAATGAGGATGAATTAAAAAAAATAGCTGACAAAATAGGTATGACACCAGAAGAGATTCTTGAAGAAGCAGGAATAACCATTAATATCCGCTATAATACAAATAAAACGGATGGCAATGGAAGTAGTGGAAGTGGAGTAGTATACAACCAAACTGCACCTATAGAAAAGGAACTCTATGACAATCTATTGGCAGAGAAAGAAACCCGTCTGATTGAAAAAGACAAACAGCTTCAGGAAAAAAATGAGCAGCTTATCCAACAGGCAGAACAGATAAAAGTTTTGCAAGAACAAAATCAACGCCTCACCGAACGATTGCTGGAACTGCGGTAGCTCAATACGTTTCTGCAGACTACTAGACAAATTAATTAGTGTGCGTCATTTGTCAGGTTTTGAAACTATGCGTTGATCCTACAAATTCCGAACTTACTTCAAAAAGCACCACAATTTCACCAAAAATAGAAGTACGTGTCAGAAAAAGGTGTAATGCTGCCTCTTTTTCTGACACTGTTGGTTCAAAAAGATACATGCATTCAACAAAAAGAAGCACACATGTCAGGAAAAGGTGCAGTCATTTTGTTTTTTGATGAGTAATTGCACCTTTTACGATCGGAATACCAATGATAAGGTTCAGGACTCCATCATTGGTGTTCCGAATCTGGCATGGCAGGTTCGGTGACCTCATACTATTTCCTATCGCTTTTTGCGTAGAAGTTGCTTGTTGAGCTTTGTATTCTTCTACACTCCAGCGAATGTTCCACAGCTTCACATAATTGGCAAGGGATACAATTTTCCTAGAAACTCTTTCTGGGAATATAGCCACTAGAAGGATCTTCTATGAATTTCTTATTTTTTAGAGAATGTATTAAATCTTCTTCATTCGGAAATAAAAAGTTAGGAACACCAGAGACATAGTAGAAAGCAAAACGGTTGTCTTTCAAATCAAATAAAACTTTTTTGGTATAATCGTCTATGGATTCTAAAAACAGTTCTTCTCGGTTCTTATTAATCTTCTCTGTATTCTCTTTTTGAAGCATCGAATAAAAAAGCTTACCTTTTATGTAGTGAACCAAACTATCTGAGCATCCTTTTTCACACACATATCTGGATAAAATCATAGTTCTGTACATATCCCCGTTTCCACTTTGGTTTTGAATTAATTCTGCGGCTCTGTGCGGGTCAATACGTCCTTTTTTAACAGCCTCTGCAAGAATAGGTGCGTAACCCCGGATAAAATTAAGTGAGGTTTGATGCCAGATTACGATGTCAAAATTCAACCTAGGATGCATGTTCTGATTGGCACCTATCATGTCTTCACTCGGATAGCCATAACGAGTAATGAGCTGATAAAGAAGACGGTCATTTGCAATATCTATTTTCTTGATTGTATCGCCATATACTTTGTAGCTGTCTTTCATACGTCTAAAATGCTGGTCACAGTCATACAATAGAGTCAGACTATCCCGCAAAGGGGTATTAAACTGTCTTAACCCTTGCTGGTAGCTTTTTTCGTAGGCTTCAGACAGTTTGTGAATCTGTGTAGACTTTCCTTGAAAAAGTATGGGATAGGTAATCGAATCCTTTTTCAAAGAAGTCAGCATCACTCCTTTACCTGCCAGTTGCAGCAGAAGATCCTGTTTTTCTTTTTCTTTTTTTGAGAGTGCCGCACACAAGGCTGCATTGAAGATATCTTTGGCAGCAATAGGCTTATGCAATGAAAAGGCTTGCTGGTATTGTTGTAGAGCTTCTGGGTATTTACTTTCAGTCACAGACAACTCTGCCAGATTGAGCAATTGGTAGTAGGTTCGCAAAGTACCTTCGGGTATCTGGGCAAACGTACATTGCAGCAAGCATGGACAGAAAAGCAGTCCAAGTAGTAGTAGTATGCGTAAACGATTCATAACAATGAAAAAATTTAGATGTATAAATAGATTCGGTTGTGTGTCAAAATGTATGAAGAGTTTTACATCTTCGAATAATCCTATTTTACAAAATAAAACATCGTTGTAATAGTCCGATAAATGCTGCATCTTTTTCTAAGCTATACTATACCCCAATTTTTGGAAACACAGACGCAATTTTGGTGCCACCGTCAAGACCAACGTAGTACAAGACCAACATAGTATTGGAAACACTGAAAGTTTAAAAGATCCTTTCCCGAATATGAGCTTCATACCACCCAGACATCCTTGTGGAAACAACAGGTTTCAGTGATAAGTCCCGATCAGGAAGAGTAACTGACAGCTCCCGTGTGAGAACTCAGTTGAAAGTAGATCCCATGAGGTAGCATCAACTAGATTTTTTAAAAAAAAAGTTCAGGCAAAGCAGCTAGGATCTGATTCTAGCCTACTCGCTGAACCCTTCGGAAAAATATCAGTTGAAGAAAAAAAAGGGCTTATTCAAGTCCATCATCCGCAGTTGAGTATTGAGAGACCGTGTGAATTGTTGCAAAGACAGGCAACATTTTGAGGCATTTTCTAAAAAATACCTGATGGACAACCCAAATGTAAAACATTTCTACACACATGTAGTCATGGATAGAGCCAAAGTAAGTTATGGAATTACGATCTAGAGAATAACAACCTACCCCAACACTTTTGGTTGAAAATCAGCATGTAGCAAACCTGTTAATGCCATAAAAACAAAAAATCCCGCTTGTGGCGGGATTAGTGGAGGCTGAGGGATTCGAACCCCCGACCCTCTGCTTGTAAGGCAGATGCTCTGAACCGGCTGAGCTAAGCCTCCGTTTGTTTTTAAACTTTACTAATTTTGAAAGAAATAAAGTTTTTTTGTTTCCCCGTTGTCGTTGAATGGGAGTGCAAAGGTAACTGGTTTTTTTTTCAGTGCAAGAGGTGATTGAAAAAAAATTAAAAAAATTTTTCACCTTTCTTATCATGTCACTGACAATCAACGACTTATGCAAATATGGGGTTATAAAAAAAAATGAGGCATAATTTTACATTTAAATTTAAACAGCTATCTTTGCAGTCCTGTTTGAAAAAATATTCTAGTCTTCATATAAAATAGCACACAACAATGGCAAAGAAAGGCAACCGTGTACAGGTAATCCTGGAATGCACCGAGCAGAAAAATTCTGGCGTTGCGGGTATGTCTCGTTACATAACGACCAAAAACCGTAAAAACACAACAGAACGTCTGGAATTGAAGAAATTCAATTCTTTTCTGAAGAAAATGACTGTTCACAAAGAAATTAAATAAGGATTTATAGGCAGGCTTCTGGCTCGTACCCTTGTAAAACCTGTAGTATCCACATAATCTCTAAACTCACATGGCAAAGAAAGTAGTTGCTACCCTGAAAAAAACTGATGGCAAAGGCTATACTAAGATCATCAAAGCAGTAAAGTCTGAAAGAACTGGTGCCTATACCTTCAAAGAAGAAATGGTACCCAATGAAGACGTTCAGGCTGCCTTAAAAAAATAAAAAGACAGTGTTCTGTATTTTTGAAAGTCCCTTCGTTGGGACTTTTTTTGTTATTGTGTAGATTTGGCGTTTATGATGCTAAAATCTTTTGGCTACAGCCACCCGTGCCACTCAGGTAGTCTAGCCTGAAAAATAGTTCCATGTATAAGGCTTCTAGTAAACCATTGTTTCTCAGATCTTTGGATTTTTGCTACAGCTTTTTACCGCACTTCTGCGATGCAAATCTTAGAAGAAAAGCTATTTTGACACCTAATACCTGAAAAACAGCATAATCTGTACCTTGAAATTTGTAACGCTCTGAACCACTAATATACCATGGGACTGTTTGATTTTTTTAAGAAAAAGGACGATCCAGAAACTACCCAGGCTCTGGATAAAGGATTAGAAAAAACCAAGGAAAGTTTTTTCACCAAACTCGGTAAAGCTGTCGTAGGAAAGTCTAAAGTAGACGAAGAGGTTCTTGACCAATTAGAAGAAATCTTGCTAACCTCCGACGTAGGCGTGACCACAACACTAAAAATCATCAGTCGTATTGAGAAACGGGTTTCGGAAGATAAATACATGAATACCAGCGAACTGGACAAAATTCTCCGAGAAGAAATTGCCCGTTTACTGGCAGAAAACCATTCGCAGGATGTTACAAAATTTGACGTACCTGATACTAGTACCCCATATGTAATTATGGTGGTGGGTGTCAATGGCGTAGGTAAAACGACTACCATTGGCAAACTAGCAGCTCAGTTTCATGCGGCAGGAAAGAAAGTCGTTCTGGGTGCAGCGGATACCTTCCGGGCCGCAGCCGTAGAACAGCTCAAACTCTGGGGCCAACGGGTAGGTATACCTGTTATTGAACATGGTATGAACACAGATCCAGCCTCTGTTGCCTATGATGCCATTAAAAAAGGCGTAGAGCTAAACGCTGATGTGGTGATTATAGATACAGCCGGACGTTTGCACACCAAAGTAAACCTGATGAACGAGCTGTCCAAAATCAAACGAGTGATGCAGAAAGTCGTACCCGATGCTCCGCATGAGGTATTACTGGTATTGGATGGCAGCACAGGACAAAATGCATTTATTCAGGCACAAGAATTTACCAAAGCAACCGATGTAACGGCCCTAGCTATTACCAAACTGGATGGTACAGCCAAAGGTGGAGTTGTCATTGGCATCTCGGATCAATTCAAGATTCCTGTCAAATATATTGGGGTAGGCGAAAAGATAGGCGATCTGCAACTGTTTGATAAAGTGACGTTTGTAGATTCATTGTTTAAGAAATAATATTCTATACTTTCAAATCCAAGCAATGGAAACCCTATTTACACCTGAATATAAGGTTCTTAATGATTTTTTTGGAAATGATATAAGCTATACCATACCAGCCTATCAACGACCTTATTCATGGGAAAGTATAGGGAAAAGTGACAAAAATAATCAAGTCAATGTCATGTGGCAGGATTTGATTGACTATTTTGAAGAAGGTAATCTTAATCCCTATTTTTTAGGGTCAATGGTACTGATTGGCAGTAGCTCCAGCCGTAGTTTTCAGGTAATAGATGGTCAGCAAAGACTCACTACCTTGGTGCTGCTGTTTGTTTCCATTAAATGTTTTCTGGAAACGTCTAAAGGTATTGTAGAAGAGACGAACAGTGCAGATCTGATACGAACCATTGGTGAGATGACTTCTGAAATAGATCGTATTATATTTAATAAAAAAATACTAGGAGCCATTACGCAGGAGAAGAAAGTTAAAATAGAACGTTCTATTGGGTTTGACTATGATACCGTTTTGAAAGATGTCATGGAATGTAAATCACCTGTATTGCCATCTGACTTGACAGAAGAACAAACCATTGTCACAAATAGGTATGTCCACAATAAAAAGTACCTAGAAGATGCTGTTTCTACACGATTCTTAAAAAATGGTATTTTTACAGAAGCCTCTCTTGTAGAGATTAACGACTTTATCGAATTTCTTAAAAACAGAGTAGCTATTGTTCGGATACTAGCCTCTCAATTTGATGTAGCCTACCAAATATTTGAAATATTAAACAACAGAGGCTTACCTTTATCCAATAAAGATCTTCTTAGAAACTTCTTGATTAGTGAATTTCATACCATTGCTCAGCAGCCATCGCATCAACACATAGATCCTATAAAAAAATGGCAAGAGTTAGAAAACAATTATGACTTGGACAATGACTTCATCAGTAGATTTGTCGAAAGTAGAAATGCTAAAAATCAGAAATATTCTGCATTTAACGACTTAAAAGAAATCTATGACAAGAATTATACAGATAAACTGACAAAAAAAAAGATAGAAATTTTTTATGAAGATATTCAGTCATACCTAGCTATTTATACTAAGATTATCAACACAGATTTTGATGACTTGGAAATCAAGAACTGTGTTGCCTTTCTGCTACATGCCGGAAATCTGACCTATACACTCAATTTATTATTAGCTCTTTTTAATAACTTCTCTGACTTAGGTGCAGTAAAACCGTTTCTTAAGAGTTATGAAAAATATATGACCTATATGTTGCTCGGTCCCGTCAAACGATTTACTGTCACCCCTATTTATACAAGTGTGAAATCTTTAAATCAGAAAAATTTGACAGATGCACTACAGCCTTTTATCCTAGATGCAGTAGGTTTGGTTCAATTAAAGGATGCTCTTGCAAAGCCTATAAAAGACAATGAGATTGCCAAATTGATGATTGCCCGCTATATATGGATACTCGACTTTCAAAGCTCAGATGATGTAATACAACAAAAATTGGATTATAAAAATGCTACCTTAGAGCATATCATTCCACAAACGCCTGAAAAGGATACAAACTGGACAAATGATTTCCGTGAGGCTTTTCGAAAAGAGTATACGTATCGGCTTGGAAATATGACGCTGCTTACCCAGAAGATGAATTCAGCCAATAAAAACTACGATTTCTCTGAAAAGAAAAAACAATACACCAAAACAAAACTCAGTATTACCCAAGAACTTATTGGCGACACCATTCAACTGACAGAAAAGTTTATCGAAAAACGTCATGAGAAAATTATCCATACACTGTATACGTATCTGGAAGTGTAAACCTATATTGCCCACATAAATCCATGAAAACCAAAGGAGTACAGAAAAACAAAGTAAATATCGTCACGCTGGGATGTTCCAAGAACCTTGTGGATTCAGAAGAGATATTTACGCAATTGAAAGCCAATGCCTTTGATGTCACGCATGAGTCCAAAAAGGATGATGCGAACATAGTCATTGTTAATACCTGTGGGTTTATTGACAATGCCAAGCAGGAATCTATTGATACCATTCTGCGGTACGCCGATGCCAAAGACCAAGGGATTATTGATAAACTATATGTAACTGGGTGTCTGTCACACCGCTACAAGGATGATCTGGAGCGGGAAATACCCACAGTAGATGCCTACTTTGGCACCAATGAACTGCCCCGCCTACTCAAAACCCTCAAAGCTGATTACAAACATGAGCTCGTAGGCGAACGACTCATTACTACTCCCGCTCATTTTGCCTATGTCAAAATAGCTGAAGGCTGTGATCGTCCCTGCTCCTTCTGTGCCATTCCGCTTATGCGAGGTGGACACGTGTCTAAAACCATCGAACAGTTGGTCACAGAAGCTAAAAACATGGTTAAGAAAGGCACCAAAGAACTGATCCTGATAGCCCAAGATCTGACCTATTATGGGTTGGATCTCTATAAAAAACGCCGCCTAGATGATCTGTTAAAGGCCTTGTCAGACGTAGAAGGCCTAGAGTGGATTCGGTTGCAATATGCCTATCCAGCGGGTTTTCCACTGGAAATTCTGCCTGTCATGGCCGAACGTTCCAATATCTGCAACTACCTTGACATGCCCCTGCAACATGGCTCAAACCAAGTACTGAAACGTATGCGGAGAGGTATTACCCGTGAAAAAACTGAAGACCTCATTGCCCACATCCGGTCTACTGTACCTGGCATTGCCTTGCGTACAACCCTGATTTCAGGCCATCCCGGCGAAACCGAAGATGATTTCGAAGAAATGTATCAGTTTGTAGAACAGATGCGTTTTGACCGACTAGGCGTATTTACTTATTCGCATGAAGAAAACACCCATGCCCACAGCATGGTGGATGATGTTCCCGAAGAAGTAAAACAGGAACGAGCTGATACCATTATGGAACTTCAACAAAGCATTTCGGCAGAACTAAACCAGCAGAAAATCGGCCATACGTACAAGGTTCTCTTTGATCGTAAAGAAAATGGATATTTTGTTGGAAGAACTGAGTTTGACTCACCAGAGGTAGACAATGAAGTACTAGTCAAGGCAACTAAAAATACCTACATCCGCCAAGGTGAATTTGCGACCATTCAAATCACTGATGCCACAGAGTTTGACCTCTACGGAGAGGTAAAGGAATAAAGGTTTCTGGTTAAAAAACTACCCGTTACAAGAGACACATGTACAACATAGAAATGTATCTCTTGTAACGGGTAGTTTTTTAAAATCTGTTCCTCAGTCTAGTACAAAATGTACGTACATCGTATATTGGGCCTCAATGATTTCATCGTCTTTTTGCCCAGGTTCCCACTTTGGCATAATACTCAGCAACCGTAATGCTTCTTTGTCACATTCCGGCTCTAGGCCACTAATTACTTTCGGAATCATTACTGTACCATCTTTCCGTACCGTAAACTTAACAAATACATCTCCTTCTATCCGCTCTTTTGCTGCTTTGGCTGGATATTTTAGATTAGTCTTTAGGAACTCATCCAGTTTGGCCTGACCACCCGGAAACTGTGGAGGATGAAATCCTTTTGCGCCTTTCTTATCGGGGGTGGTATTGGTCGTAGCGGCTGGTTGTGCGGCTGCTTTTGCTTTTGCCATTGCAGCGGCAGCCTTTTCTTTATCGTACTTTTCCCCATCAGACCCTGTTTTCACTTGAGCAGGTGTCGATTTTTTTCCAGTCGGTTTACTTTCTTGAGCCATTGCAGTAGTGCCTATTACTAAGCTCAATCCCAGAAGTATGAATAATTTTTGCATAGTTGATCAATATTGTTTACGTTCTCTTATACGTATACAAAGATAGGGGGTTCTGAGTAAGGGTGGATCAGGATGTATGAAATGGATGTAATCTCTGCGGAGCATGTAGTTATATAGCTGAAAATGAATACTATGATACAAAGAAAGGCATCCCAGAAAAGCTACAAACAAGATCTGCTTTTACACTAAAAAAGGTCGCAGATAAAAGAAAAATTCGGTTACTTCTATCTGCGACCTCTCCCCTGTCTATCCTACCTCACAGATTCTCGTTTGGTCGGTTTTAATCTGAGAAATCTATCTTGTCTGCGTACACTAGAGATAAATTACTACTTGTCAAGCTTTTTAGTAATCTACAAATTTTAACTTTTCAACCGACTAGTAATACAACTGATACGTTACTCTGCCGCCACTGGCGTCTATGCCTTCAATTAAGAGTCGGCCGCGGGCATCTTCGAGCATTTCTGCTACTTCTTTAGGTGTAGAAACGGTTTGTCGGTTAATGGAGGTAATAATGAATCCTTCTTCAAACTGGCTTAAGGCTCCTCGTCCGGTAATTCGTACAATCCGTACACCACTTTCTAGCCGCAACCGATCTTTTTCTACTTTTGACAAGCTTTCCAGTTCTGCTCCTAGTTTTTCTGACTTGTAGATGTCGCGTTTCAACAATCCAGTTGTACCTTCTCTATTGGTCAGTTGCAGTTGTATTTCTTTGGCCTGGCCATTGCGGTTATAGAGAATAGAGATCTTGTCGCCAGGTCTATAGTAGCTGATCTGTTCGTCAAATTCTGCTTTGCTTTCAATCATCTGTCCATTGATTTTCAGAATCACGTCTCCTTTCTGCAAGCCTGCTTTTCCAGCAGCAGCTTCAGGTTCTATATAAGTCACAACGGTTCCGGCATAATCGGACAGTTTGTATTGCTGGGCTGTCTGGCTGTTGATATCGGCGACTTCAGCTCCCAGAAAACCTTTCTGTACTTCTCCAAATTTGATTAGGTCGTTTACAATTTTGCTTACAATATCTACTGGAACGGCAAAACCATAACCTGTATACGAGCCTGTCCGTGACAGAATGGCGGTGTTGATGCCAATCAGTTCACCTTTGATGTTAACCAAAGCCCCACCACTGTTTCCAGGATTAATAGCCGCATCGGTTTGAATAAACGATTCAATGGGAAACTGACTGCCCAGAATACCAATGGCCCGACCTTTAGCACTTACAATACCTGCCGTTACGGTAGAGGTCAAGTTAAACGGATTGCCCACCGCCAGTACCCATTCTCCTACCTGCACGTCACGGCTGCGCCCAAGTTGAATGGCTGGAAGATCTTTGCTCTCTATTTTCAGCACAGCCAGATCGGTCGAAGGGTCTCTGCCGACGAGTTTGGCAGTATGGGTACGTTTGTTGTGTACGACTTCGATGGTAGTCGCATTTTCGATCACGTGATTGTTCGTCACCACGTAGCCATCCGCTCTAAAGATCACCCCAGAGCCTGAAGCTGCTACCTGCTGGTTTCGTCCGTTGTTTTCTCCAAACAACCAGTCAAACACATCGTACTGACTGCTTACCGTAGAGGTTGTTTTGATATAGACTACACTGGGCGTAGCAATGGCAGAAGCAGGAACAAAATCAGCATTGCCCGGAATGCTATAGGTATTACGAACAGGCGTAACGATCCGCTGGGCGGAGTCTGGTTGGGCAAAAGATGCAGATGGACTTAGGTGCTGAAATGCAAATGCACCCAAAAGTCCAGATACTAGGCTTAATGCAACAACTTTCAAGGATTTCATCTGACTATAACTAAGTTTAAAAATGGACTGTGTATAGAACACAAAAGTATCAAAATTTCTGCTTACAGGCTACTGATATCTCCATCATAAAGACAACAAACTATGTCTAGGTTTTGCGATTTTGATACTTACCTGCAATGCCTATCAATAACGTTAAAAACAGAGGTGATATTCCCATTTCTGTTTCTTTGTAAGCAACTATTTTATCTGTTCAAAACCCAGGTTACCTTTCTGTGGCGTTGGTATTAAAAAGGCCAATTAGCTAAGTTTTTTCTGAACATTTTTTTGATTGGTTGTAGTTTATAGATTTTATTTTATTCACTAGTAAATATACATACAATATGAAAACCTATCTTCTTATCTTTTTTTTTTGGCGTGATCCTTTTTGCCTGTGATAGCAGAAAGTCCAATGTAGGATTTACCCATCCACAACCTGAAAACATGGCCAATGAAAGCCAGTTTCCCCGAAAACTTCAGGGTATGTATGTCAAGTATGGTGCAGAAACAACAGATAGTAGTGAAATATTTCGTTGTTGGCCCGACTCGTCAGTTACCCTACTTGAAGTCTCTGCTACGCAACTGACCGAAACCACCATTCAGTTTTATCGTGCCCATCCTACACAGCTTCAGTTGCCTGTTTCCACCACCAATCTACCTGAAATCCGGGTTTATCTTCAGTCGAAAGGTTATACGCAGGTGGAACTAAAAGGCGACACTGTAACTGCGAAGACTCACCGTACTGATACTATTTTCAGTCTATCTGACACAAATATTTTACGTCACTACAAAGGAAAGTATTTCCTAAACTCCTATCAATCATTTGGTTGGGAGACAGAAATCATGGAACTGAAAAAAAATATGCTATGGGTAGCTAACTTGTACCTATCTGAAGAAGATGTAGTAAACGTAGGGCAGATTACCACTGTAGACACCCTAGTAACCGCAGATACCACCCAAAAGTACCTCATGGCACCTACCCGCAGAGAACTTAAAAAAACATGGAATGAAATGATGGAACTAAAAGGCATTTATACCCGACTTTCGTTCGAAAAATAAGATGCTCACTACTAGCCACTTTATTGGTTTTTCTGGCGTGAATAGGCAATACTTTTTGATTTGATTAAGAAGCTGTCTAAAAATATTTTTAGACAGCTTCTTAATCGAGTTTATCTTTCCTCAAATGTCCATAGTTTTTGAGGAGTCAGGCAGTAGTCGAGGCGGATGTCAAAGGGGTGAGTATCAGCAATTATTGGAACTGGATCAAAATACGAGACACCTATTTTGGTCACATCCGGACGGCATTGGGTTAGAAAACGGTCATAAAATCCTTTGCCATACCCTACCCTGTATCCTTGCTGGTCATAAGCAAGTAAGGGAATAAGCACATAGTCGAGTTGCAGGGGAGAAACGTTTTCTTCTGCTACAGGTTCCTCAATGCCCCATGCATTCGTAGCTAGTATGGTTTTGGCAGTAAGCTGGTGATGAGTCATAGAATAGTCAGACAGGTTGGCCTTAGGCACTACCACTGACACCTGTGGAAATTGCGCCAATAGCTGACTGATTATCAACCACATATCTACTTCATTATTTTTAGCTATAGGCAGAAAACAATGAATAGCTTGAGCAGTTTCGAGAGGAAAAGAGGCAAAGAAACGATCTGTAATCTGTTGGCTCAGAAAGGTCACTTCTTTTGACGAAAACATCCGTTGTCTGGTCAGAAACAGGCGGCGTATATCAGCTTTTAACATGGCATATCCATTAGTCTAGAACTTTCAGTTTCACCACATCTACATGGGAAGGTTTGATCGAAAGAACCGTACAGAGAAACCCCGGAAACGGGATTTTTTGATTTACCTGTGGCAGGTCTTCGAGTATAGACACAAGAAGTCCATTCAATGTATTATAATCCCCTGTGGGCAGGTTCAGTTTGTATTTTTCATTCAGGTAGTCAATGTCATGGCGGGCACTGAGCAAGTAAGTGGTTGAATCTATCTTTTCTTCCACCCAGTCTTCACTCGTATCAAATTCGTCCTGTATTTCTCCAAAAAGGTGTTCTACAATATCTTCCAAACTTACAAGTCCAGAGGTACCACCATACTCATCTACCACCATAGCCAAGCTTTTTCGCTCGGTAGTGAATTGAATAAACAAATCCGTAATCAAAGCCGTTTCAACTACAATGGCAATTGGAGACAGAATTTGCTGAAGATTTTTGGGTTTCCGGAACAGATCTAGAATGTGGCAATAGCCAATGACCTGATCAATAGACTCTTTGTAGAGCAAGATTTTGGAATGTCCACTTTTAATAAACACCTTTTTGGCATCGTCGATAGACGAAGAGATTTCTACGGCAGAAATCTCCGTACGAGGTACCATGCAATCCCGTACCTGGATGGTTCGGAATGACAACGCATTATTGAGGATTTTTGTATCTACTTCTTCTTCAAAAGTACGATCAGGCAAATTAATCTGTTCAATGTAGGTATTTAGATCTGTCAGGGAAAAAAGAGAATTGAGTTGTAGGGATGGCACCCGCAGAATCAGGTGTATCATCCACTTAGACAAGGCGGCCATACCTGCCACCAACGGATATAACAATGCATACAAAATACGAATCGGCAATACAAAAAACTGCAACCAACGAGCCGGATTGACCAAAAACACAAACTTGGTACCACATTCAACAACCAGCACATAGACAGAAAACAGGATACTTAGCGAAATCATCCAAACCACCCATCCAACATTGTATGGAGCTGGCAGTACTGCCGCAAGCCAGGGATAGACACTATGCAGAAATAAAATGGAGTAACAAACCAAGGCTATAATCTTGCCAATCAGGGTAGTTCCGATTAGTCCAGATGGATTTTTGACAAACCGAGACAGTACTTTACCCGAATAGATTCCTTCTTCTTCTTTGAGTTCAATATGCAGATGGTTCGCTGCGGCAAAAGCTATCTCAATGCTTGTCAGAAAGACAGCACCCAGCAAAGACAGAAAGATGCCTGCAACCTGCGAAACATTCATATGTATGAAACCAATCGTTAAAAGTCAAGTAATTTACTTCTTTTTGACTACCCAAAAGGCTGTGTCTATTTTTTTCTTTTTTCAGTGGACGTTTTTTTAGGAGAAGGTGACTGAGTAGAAGCCGCTTGTTGACGGGTTTTGCGCCACTGATAACCATAGAGCAGTATCAGAGCTAACATCAGTATCCAATAGCTTTGTGCAAACCCACGTGTTACTACTTGGTGCAGCCCAACAATCAGTAAGGCAAAGGCTGGATATAAAAGAAGGGTATCAATCAATTTCAAGGCAAACAAACGATTTAGGTTTAAGGAGCTTTTTCTGTTTTTAGGGACGCCTTCGCTTAGAGAGAAAACTTTCCTATGAAGGTACCACACACACTAGCCAAAGGTTATTTGGATACTGGAAATATGCCTGTGGGCTTGTGAATGGTATAGGTACTTAAATCCTGTGCCGCATCCAGCCCGGTTCCTTCTAGCCGTTCTTCAGGTGTAGTAATAGTGACAAACTTGTCGGTGTATAATTTTCGGGTATCAGGATTCCAATTCAGCAATTCCGAACGCAGGGTTTCCTGTTTGGCCAGATTGGTCACAATGACATTGCCTTCGGCTTTGTGTACATTGTCATAGCGGTATTTATAACCCTTGTCGGCCCGTAATGTGCTGGTTTTAACACCTTTTTTATCATAAAACTCTACATACACTCCTTTAGGGAAAATCCGGTCACCATTCTGCTGCTCAATCTGCACGGGAGCGGTGAGTCGGACACTGAGACGAGCAGAATCGGACAGGATCATTTCTATGTTATTTACTGCTACAACAGGTCCTTTGTAATCAGCTGCTTTTTTGGTGTTTTCATTTTTTTCACAACCCATACCCAACAATGCCACACCAACCAACCAGCCTGTCAACCTATATATTTTGTATATTTTCATAACTCAGCGTATGTTTAAATTTTACAAACTTTTGACAATCAATATCTTATAAAAACATTGATTAGTTAAATACTTTTCAAAAAACAGTATTGTGAAGCCAAGTAGGCTTAAAAACAGGTGTGATTGGGACAAAATGCAGTCAGGACAGATTCCGTCAAACAATATTTTGCAAAGTCCCTATCCTGACAAATTCAATTTTCAACATGCTCTTACCTATCAGACAAATACCTGTACAAAAGTAAGCAAATCTTATACCATTCGGCAGTAGACTGACAAAGTAGGAGATTCTTTTATACTTCAGGCGGTTCTACCTGACAGGATAGCATCCCAAAACTGACACATATATTTCCCAGAAATCATCACCCTAAACGCACCCACTTTCAAAAAAAACCCCGCCTTACTTCATAATACATCTCTCATTATGCTTTTTTCTTTTTATAAATAAACGATGAAAAAGAAGCCTAATTCAAATAAAATAAATTAAAAATCATATTTACACAAAATCATAAATTACTCTTAATCAATGAATTAAAATATAATTACAATTACGTTACAAAGAATTTTATTCTACTTAATAAGCATATACCCTAAAAGTATTCTTAAAAATATGAGATAACAGCAAAAAAATTTCCCATTTTCTATTGCATATAAAATTTATTTTTACTTGATTTATCACTCTGTATTTTTATCCAGAAGTACTGCTATTTCACAAGACAGCATATTCCTCTAACTTCAAACAAATTTTAATTATGAATTTCATCAACACAAAACTCCTCCTCGTTTCAATCGTGACGAGTGGATACCTGAGACGTCTGACTAAAGAGCGTATACTAAGACAATATAAAATTGCATCTGAACGGATTACCAAAAGTGTCTGTATACCTTTATTTGCTTCGCATCGTTTTATGATACAGTAGATAAAGAGCCGATACCTGCTACACCTTCGAGTGTAGATGTCTGCCACCTGATACCTCCGCACATATGTGTAGAGGTTCTGTTGGTTACTTAAGTATACAATACCTGGTACACTGGATAAGAAATGGAGAAAGGCTGTCTAAACCGACAGCCTTTTCACTTACCGTATCATCACTTTTGTCGTTCGTATCTGATTTCCTTCTTTTACTTTCAGTACATACAAACCTGCCTGTATTCCATAGATTGGCAATGTTTGCATGTATCCCCTCCCCTGCTTGTCCAGCAAAAGCTGCCCCCGCAGATCATATACCTGAAGAGTTACCTCTGCCTCTGTATCTAACAGCACAGACAGTATTTCTCCGGCATTTAATGGATTAGGATAGACATATACCTGCTGATGCGGCACATAGTAGGCCGTTTCTATGGAGCTATAGGCGGTATGATTGTCCTGAGTCGTGATTCTGATCCGATAACTATTAAGCCCTGGCCAAGGGTGAAGATCTGCCCAGGTCAAAAAAACAGCTGGAATAGGACTCCATGTTTGAATAGCCCGCCAGACTTCCCCTTCTTTTCTTTCCAGTACTACGGTTTGTAGGTCAATAATCGTACCCAGTTCCAGATCTAGTATCACCGAATCTGTTACCTGCCTGCGGGCTGTGAAGTTTTTGACATAACAACCCATTTCCTGTCTCTGATAGTCTAAGGCAATGCTACGTATTCCCTGCTGACTTCCAGCCATTGGAGCTATGGCATACAAATCACTTCCATTCATTTGTGTCTCTATCCGGAACACTGTATCGGTAGTTTGAATAAAAGGTTCCATGAATTCTTTTCCCAACCGAAACACCTGGTATTGTGTAGCATTGGGCTCCGGATGCCAGTAGATCAATCCTTTGTCGTCGCAATGATAGCCTACCTGAACCTGTAATGGACTGGCGACAGTGAAAATGTCTGACTCCGCTACAAAACCACCTGCGGAAAGACGTAGTTGCAAAGAAGCCAGGTTCAGGGTGGCAGGCGGTGTCCACTCAGCATACGCCTGCGTAACGGGGATTGCGGTCTGTATAGGTATCCATTCCGTTGTACCTACTTTTTTGTAGGCCAGTGTAGCGAAGGCAGCCTCACCTGTATACTGCCAACGGATGACATTCGGGCTTTGGCTTCGCAATGCAGAACCAGCCACAGGCGTAACCCATTCAAAGTCTTTTTCAAAGGTATAGGCTACGCTAAACCCCTGTGTACCTGCCATCTGTGTTCCGTAGACAGTCCACGTATACATGCCTGCATTAGGCAGGTCTATAGTTACCTGTTCTATGGTATTGAGCCGATCTATGCCTCTGCGGGCAGGTAGCCGCAACGAATCTGGATGTGGATAGGCATTCAACACCCAGGGAAGCCATTTTTTTCCAGTTGCTACCTCTGTCACATCCAGATCCAGGTCATTGACCAGGGCTTTGGCGGCTCCAGCCGCTGCAGGTACATCATGCCAGACTAATGTAACTTTGCAGGTACGTACACCCGCCGGAATCTGTAGAGAAACGGAACGACTTTCCTTGAAACCGACTTTTCCCTGAACAAAATATCCATTTTTCAGCACTTGAATGGCTCTGAGGGCATTCAGGTTGCCATAACCCGTCTCAAAGTCTACCTCCGAACGACCTACGTCTTCGGCACTCGTAATCAGTACGGCTTTGACCAATGCGGCCGAAGGCAGAACACCAAACCGATTTTTGTAGGCTTGCTGCACCAGCAGCACAGTACCAGATGTAAAAGCTGCAGCCTCAGACGTACCACTTTCGCCATAAGCTACCAATTCTGGCTTGATGCGGCCATCGTAGGCAGGTCCTCGTGAGCTCACAACCACAGGTTGTTTACGGGCATCTACCGCCCCGATACACAATGTATTTTTAGACGTTTTGAACTGCCCAGTCAGGTTAGCAACGCTTGCAATGCCCGTATATAAGCCGTCTGTACTTGTCTGTGTACCATTGTTGCCCGCTGAAAAAACATGGAGCAGCCACGGGTTTTCGACACACTGCTGGTCATAAGCAGCAGCTTCCACGCCATAGTAATTTTCCACGGTAGGCACGCCATACGAATGATTTTGTACAGACACACCTGTGGCTACCAAGGTTTGTATGCTGTCAGGTAGCAAACGGGCAAAGTCAGCGGAGGCAATGTGGGCCTGCCAGGCAATGCCCCTGCTAACAGGAGAAGTATTGCCCGCACCAGCTATAATGGTGGTCATGGCGGTGGCATGTTCGGTAGCAGGTTTGGCAAAAGCTTTTCTAGTACGTAGAATTCTTCCTTTAAAATCAATATCAGAGGAGTCAAAAGGGTTTTCTTTGACAGAAACGGACATTGTCTGCCCTGTCAATTCAGGAAAACGGGCATAAACTGGCGAAATAGCATTGATGTTCAGGTCTAGTTTTTCTAATTCTTTTTCTTCCTGTGGAATACGGGTAGGCACGTCTATGTAGGCAACCCACGGACAAGTGAGTAGTTTTTCTTTGTCGGTGGATGTCAGATTATGGAGGATGAGCAAGTTATGGAAGGATGTCAGCTTCACGCGTATATGGGGCAGATTTGCGGCCAGCCAAGCATCAAAGGTGGGGGTATCAGTTACCTGTATCTGAATGTTGGCAGGCAGTGGTTGGGAAAAGGTTCGACGCAGTGAAGGAGCCAATCGGGCAGAAATCGGCTTTTGAGTCTGGGCATAACTTCCGACAACCAGGCAACATACAAATAAACCCAACAGTGGCAGACGAAGCAGATACATAAAGCAGGGATATGTATGAAAAACAAAAAAGCATATTACAAAACTGTTCCAACAAAAACAAAAGGCTGATGGTAGACTACATGGCAATCGCCTTTAAATTTTTTTTTAAAGGTGATAAAAAAGCATTATAATAGTCCCAAAAAGATGGAATCTCCCCTATCTCATTTCGCATCGCTTCCAGATCCACGAGTGAAACGCAGACAAC
>JACCDR012518074.1_pt1 | contig 39692 bp, 71 predicted proteins | sample 7446431 | NCBI WGS metagenome assembly JACCDR01 (sample SAMN15323443, study PRJNA562643) | freshwater metagenome | isolation source: river surface water | place: USA:Blue River Watershed | collected 2017-08-17
CTCATTCGCAGAAAAAAGCCCCCTTTTGTAAGGTAATCAGCAAATGTCAGGCGTCAAAGGTCGAAGCGGCGGGCCTAGGAAAAACTCAGGCGGCGCAAGGCCTGGGGCTGGGCGGAAGCCGAAAAATCAGCCGCCGAAGAAATCACCAAATGCCGAACAGCCAGCCCCCGAGCCGGTTTCAAGCCGAGACCCGCTGGAATACCTGTTGTCGGTAGTGGCGGACAAGGGCGAAGACCCGAAGTTGCGCGTGCGTGCCGCCATAGGTGCTGCGCAGTACCTGCATCCGAAGAAAGAGGGCGGCAAAAAGGACGACCGGAAGCAGAAGGCGACTGAAGTGGCCAACAAGTTCACGTCCGCGCCGCCGCCGTTGAAGCTGGTCAAGTAACATGCAATGGACAACCGCCTGTCCAGACTGGGCCGAAAAGCTCAAGTCTGGCCAGTCGATTATTCCGCCGCCACTGTTCCCGGCAGAGGCTGAGCGTGCCCTGGCTGTGTTCCGTGAACTGCGCATTGTTGATGCCCCCGGCAGTCCAACCTTTGGCCAGTGTTGTGCACCCTGGGTGTTCGATCTGGTTGCTTCGATCTTCGGAGCCTACGACCCCGACAGCGGGCGCAGGCTGATTACCGAATGGTTCATCTTGATTCCGAAGAAAAACAGCAAATCCACCATTGCTGCCGGGATCATGATGACGGCGCTAATCCTGAATTGGCGCGAGTCTGCAGAGTTTTCGATCATCGCGCCGACTGTTGAGGTCGCCAACAATAGCTACTCGCCCGCCCGTGACATGGTGCAGCGTGACGACGACCTTGACGCGCTGATGCATGTGCAGACGCACATCAAGACCATCCGGCACAGGGTCAAGGAAGCAATCCTCAAGGTGCTGGCTGCTGACTCCAACACGGTCGGCGGCAAAAAGTCGGTGGGCACGCTGGTTGACGAGTTGTGGCTGTTCGGCTCGCAAGCCAATGCGGCCAACATGCTGCGGGAAGCCACAGGCGGTCTGGCATCAAGGCCGGAAGGCTTCGTGATCTACCTGACCACGCAGTCCGATGACGCGCCGGCTGGCGTGTTCAAAGAGAAACTGCAGTACGCCCGCGATGTGCGCGACGGCAAGATCCACGACCCGCGATTCGTTCCGGTGATATACGAGTTCCCGGAAGACATGATTAAGGCCGGGCAGCATTTGCTGCCGGAGAATTTCAGACTGGTAAACCCGAACATGGGTTACTCAGTCGATGAAGAATACATTCGGCGCGAGTACGAAAAAGCCAAGGCGTCCAGCGCGGAAACAATGGCCAACTTCTTGGCCAAGCACCTGAACATCGAGATAGGGCTGGCGCTGCGCTCCGACCGCTGGGCCGGAGCCGAATTCTGGCAAGAGTGCGCCGACAATTCGCTGACCCTTGATGCTGTTATCGACCGATCAGAAGTTGTGACAGTTGGCATCGACGGCGGCGGTCTCGATGACTTGCTCGGCATGGCTGTGATTGGCCGCGAAAAGGATACAAGGCGCCGGCTGATCTGGTGCCATGCCTGGGCACACAAGATCGTGCTGATGCGCCGAAAAGACATAGCGTCAAGGCTTGAAGATTTCCGCAAGGCTGGTGACCTGACGCTGGTTGAAGAACCTGGCGACGATGTTGCCGATGTTGCCGACATCGTGCAGCGGATCAATGACGCCGGCCTGCTGCCAGAAAAGCAGGGCATTGGCGTTGACGCTGCCGGGATTGCGCAGATCGTTGACGAACTGGTGACCGAGCAGCGCGGCATCAAGTTCGAGCAGATCGTTGCTGTGTCGCAAGGCTGGAAGCTCAACGGAGCCATCAAGGGCACCGAGCGCGACCTTGCTGGCGGCATGATTGTGCACAGTGGTTCCGACCTGATGAACTGGTGCGTAAGCAATGCACGAATCACGCAGCACGGAAACGCCATTTCGATCACAAAGCAAGCCTCGGGGTCGGCAAAAATCGACCCGCTGGCGGCTGTTTTCGACGCTCAAAGCGTCATGAATTTAAACCCGGAAGCGCCTGGCGCGTCGGTCTACAACACCCAAGGCGTTTACTTCGCATGATTACTGGCGGGCTGTGGTCTGAAATCGCGGCCTTTTGCCGGGCGTGCGTGCCTGATTTGCGTGACGTTCTGGTGTTCGGCGGCATCGGTTGCGCCAGCTACGGCATCAACATGATCGAACCGGCGTTCGCGTTCATCTTCGCGGGCATTACAACCATGTGGATCGGCCTGCGTGCCGGGGCGAAACAGGGTACCTGATGGGCATTCTCAACAGTCTTGAGCAGCGCGCCAGCGTCAGTATCGTCGGGCCGCCGCGTGATCCAGTCATTGCTGAATGGCTTGGCATGGGTTCGCGCTCGGCCACCGGCCTTTCGGTAACGCCTGACACGGCAATGAAGGTAACGGCGGTATATCGCGCCGTGTCTCTGCTGGCCAAGACCTACGCCAGCTTGCCGCTTGGCGTGTACCGCAATCTGGACAATGGTGGCCGTGAGCTTGACCGCAAGCACCCGCTGTTCGATGTGATCTGCCGACAGCCGAACCGCTGGCAGACCTCGTTCGAGTGGCGGGAAATGATGGCCAGCCACTTTGCGCTGCGTGGCCGCTGCTATTCCGAGATCATTTCGACCAATGGCAAGGCTGTTGCTGAATTGATCCCGCTGCACCCTGATCGTGTCCAGCCGTTCTGGGCACCTGACGGGCGGATGGCGTTCAATTACCAGCCATTGACCGGGCCGAGCCGGGTGATTCTGCAGGATGAGATGCACTTCATGCACTCGCCTGCGCTGAGTTCAGACGGCATCACACCGCTGTCGCCGATTGCGGAATGCCGGGAAGCCATAGGCCTTGCGCTGGCGACCGAAGAACACGGCGCTCGCCTGTTTGGTAACGGCACCCGCTTGGGTGGTGTGCTGAAAATGAAAGGCCGTTTGAAGGACGACGCTGCCCGCAAGACCTTCCTCAAGAGCTGGACAGAGGCAACGTCAGGCATTCACAACCGAGGCAAGACCGCCTTGCTTGAAGAGGGCATGGAATGGCAAGCGATCGGCATGACGAACGAAGACGCGCAGTTCATCGACTCGCGTGTGCACCAGCTTTCCGAGATTGCTCGCATATTCGGCGTTGCGCCTCACAAGCTGTTTGACCTGTCCCGCTCGACAAACAACAACATCGAGCACCAGGGCATCGAATTCGTGACTGACACCATCCGCCCCGGCGCAATCCAGCGCGAGGAAGCGATGGAGCGTGACTTGTTGATCGGCAAGAGCAAGCAGACGCACTGCATCGTGTTCGACCTCGACGGCCTGATGCGTGGCGACAGCCAAGCAAGAGCCAATTTTTACGCCAGCGCCGCCCAAAACGGCTACAAAACCCGCAACGAAATCCGCGTTATGGAGGGCGACAACCCTTCTGCAGCGCCGGGAATGGACGACTACACCGTCCAAAGCAACCTCATCACAGTCGGCCAAGTGGCCAAATTGCCCACCGGAAACGGGGTTTAACCTATGAAAATTCAACCGAATCAGCGCGAAATTCGCACTTTCGCACTGGATGAATTGCGCGTGGCCGCTGAAACCGAAGGCGCAAAGCCGAAAATCTATGGCCATGCCGCTATGTTCAACTCAATGAGTGAGGATCTCGGCGGCTTCCGTGAGCAGATTGCGCCCGGCGCGTTTACCAACACGCTCAAGAATGGCGACGTTCGCGGCCTGTGGAACCATGACAGCAACATCGTGCTGGGCCGCAACAAATCCGGCACGCTGACGTTGCGCGAGGATGACAAAGGGTTGTATTTCGAGATTGACCCGCCCGACACGCAGCTTGTGCGCGATATGTGCCTGGAGCCTATGCGCCGTGGCGATGTGACGCAGTGCAGCTTTGGCTTTCGCACCGTGAAAGATCACTGGGAAATGATCAACGATGAAGTCGTGCGGACGCTGATTGAAGTCGAAGTGTTCGACGTTTCCCCTGTGACCTATCCCGCCTACAACTCGACCGATGTGGCTGTGCGCTCGATGCCGGCCGACCTGAAAAAACCTTCTGACGACTACCTGCACGCCAACGAGCAGCTGCGTCGTCGCCTGAATCTCTCGATTTAACCAGATCAGCATTCCGCTTCACCCGGCGGCGGATGCTCTAAACGGTGTTCACGCCGGGCAACCCCTCGATAGGTAATCAAAATGAGCAAACTGAAAGAGCTGCGCGAAGAGCGCAGCGGGTTGATTGCGGCTGCCCGTAAAATTCTCGACACCGCAGATGCCGAAAAGCGCACGCTGACCGCTGACGAAGATGGCCGCTATAAGGAGCTTTTCACCAAAGCCGACGAACTGCGCGCCCGCATCGAGCGCGAAGAACGGCTGCAGGAAGAAGAGCGCGCATTGGCTGCGACGGCTGGCAGCAATGCCGGTGACAAGCAGCAGCCGAACGAGCAGCGCGGCAAGCGTGATACCGACGAGTATCGTGCCGCGTTCAACACGTTCCTGACTGGCGGCGCTCGCGCTCTCAGCCCGGAACAGTTCCGCGCCTTGCAGGCTGACAGCGACACCGCTGGCGGCTTCCTTGTCGCTTCGCAGCAGTTCGTGCAGCAGCTCATCAAGTCCATGGACAACATGGTCATCATGCGCCAGAAGGCCACCAAGTTCATGGTGCCGAATGCTGCAAGCCTTGGCGCTCCAAGCTTGGAGAACGATCCGGCCGACGCTGACTGGACTGCGGAAATCCTGACCGGCTCCGAGGATAGCACCATGTCGTTCGGTGGCCGCGAGCTGCATCCGCACCCGCTGGCCAAGCGCCTGAAGGTGTCCAACAAGCTGCTGCGCATGGTGCCTGGTGCTGATGCACTTGTGCGCGAGCGTCTGGCATACAAGTTCGCTGTCACGCAGGAAAGCAAGTTCCTGAACGGCACCGGCAGCAACCAGCCGCTTGGCGTGTTCACCGCCAGCTCGGCTGGTATCTCGACCGCCCGCGACGTTTCGACCGGCAACACTGCGACCAGCCCGACCTTCGACGGCCTGATCTCGGCCAAGTTCGCGCTCAAGGCCCAGTACTGGAACCGCGCTGACTGGATCTTCCACCGTGACGTTGCTGCCGTCATTGCCAAGCTGAAAGACGGCAATGGCCAGTACCTGTGGCGCGAGTCGGTACGCGCTGGCGAGCCTGACACCCTGCTGGGCCGTCCGGTCTACATGTCCGAGTACGCGCCGAACACTCTGACCACTGGCCTGTATGTCGGCATCATCGGTGATTTCAGCAACTACTGGATTGCTGACGCGATGGACATGCAGATGCAGGTGCTGAAAGAGCTGTATGCCGAAACCAACCAGACCGGCTACATCGGCCGACTGGAAACGGATGGCATGCCGGTTCTGGCCGAAGCGTTCGCCCGCGTCAAGCTGGCGTAATCCACCAACCACCACGGAGTAACAATCATGAACCTGTTGAAGAACTGCAAGATGACGGTGGTTGAGGCTGCTGCCACTGCGGGCACCAGCACGCTTACCACGGATGTGCTGGACATGACCGGCTATGAGGGCGTGATGTTCATCGCGCTGACTGGCGACGTAACCGACACCAGCGTCTTGACGCTGACCGTCAAAGCCAACAGTGCAAACAGCACGTCCAGCCCGACGCCTGTCACGCAGAAAGCAAGCGATGCCTTCACTGCCAGCGCGACCAGCGCGGACAGCAAGGTGATCGCGGTCGATGTGTACAAGCCGACGCTGCGCTACGTGTTCGCGGAACTGACCCGCGCCACTGCCAACGCCGTCATTGGCGGCATCATCGCTATCCAGTACGAGCCGAACTACAAGCCGACCAGCCAAGACGCGACCGTTATCGCGTCCGCGTTCGGCCTGGGCGTGGCTTCGTAAGCAATACCCTCTTGGCGGGCCGGGAAACTGGCCCGCCTTTTTTTCACCCGTGTCACAAGACTACTCGGCATAGCCGGGGCAACCAACGGAGCAGAACATGTCCTATCAACCAAAGGTATACCGCAAGCAAGGCGGCGATGAGCTTGTTGTCGCAGACGGCGGCGTCATCAACATTGAAACCGGTGGCATCGTCAAGGCCAACGGCACGCAAGGCGCAGCACTGACTGCGCAGCTGACCAGCATCACCATTGCCGACGCTGCAGGCACGCCAGACTACGCCATCCAGGCTGTCATCAATACCAACGCCTACGGCTTTGCCTCGGCGCAGGAAGCGATTACCACGCTGTACGTGATCCAGAACCTGCAAGTCCGTCTGGCCGAAGTAGAAGCGCGGCTTGAAGCTCTTGGCATCGTGGTTGCGAACTGAGGCGTGCTATGAGAGTCAGAATGCTGACGCTTGAAGCTGGCCCGAGCGGAACCTTTCCCATTGGCAGCGAGCGCGAAGTGAGCGACGAACACGGCCGGCAGCTTGTTGCTGGTCGTTACGCCGTAGACATCACGCCGCCCGTTGCTGTGATCGAAACCGCCAGCTTGAAACCGGCAGAAGTGGCGACGGTGGCCGCTGAAGAAGTTGCCGCTGTGGCCCCGGTTGAAACCAGAGGCAGACGCCGCAAATGACCGCCCTTGTCGTGGTGACAGCGCCAGCGGTCGAACCGCTGACCGTGGCCGAGGTTATGACCCACTGCCGCATTGACCAGAGCAACCAGGAGCTGGCCCCAACAGCTCCCACCGTTGCCCTGATCTCGCCGGCAGCGGCTGGCAATCTGTCTGCCGGCGCGTACCGCTACCGCGTGACGTTCGTCACTGCTGACGGCGAGACCGAAGGCGGTACGGTGTCAAGTGCTGTCACGGTTGCCGACAACGCGGTCAATGGCAAAGTCACGGTGTCGGCCATTCCGATCGGCGGTGCTTTGGTGACATCGCGCAAGCTGTACCGGACAACCGCAGGCGGCAGCACGTATTTGTTGCTGGCCACGATCAACGACAACACAACCACGACCTACACCGACAACATAGCCGACGCCTCGCTCGGTGCCGGCTGCCCGACCTCGAACACGACCAGCGACCCGCTGCTTTCGGCACTTATCAAATCAGCCAGAACATCGGCCGAGAAAATGACGCGCCGGGCACTGATTACGCAGACGCTTGACTACAAGCTGGACTGCTTCCCGGTGTGTGAACTGTGGTTGCCAAAGCCTCGGCTGCAGTCAGTGACCTCGATCACCTACGTTGACACCGATGGCGTCACGCAGACTCTGGCCTCTGACCAGTACCGAGTGGATTCAGACAGCGAGCCGGCGCGGATCACGCCGGTATATGGCGCAGTCTGGCCATACACCCGAACGGTGACCAATGCTGTGACGGTGCGCTATGTCTGCGGCTACGGCGCTGCAGCCTCGGTACCGGACAGCATCAAGCAATGGATGCTGCTGCGCATAAAGCACTTCTACGACAACCCCGGCGCTATGGCGTCAGGCATGACCGAATTCCCGCGTTCGTACATCGACGCGCTGCTGGACGACCACGCCGTTCCTTCGTTCGCATGGGCTGAGTGATGAAGCGCAGCACGATGAACATGCGGTGCAGGGTTGAGCAAAAGACCGTCACCAAGGACGCCTATGGCGCTCCGGTCGAGTCCTGGTCATTGCTTGGCGTCCGGTGGTGCGCATTGCAGGACGTACTGCCAAGCCGCTCCGAAGTGCAGCAGGGCGGCTTGACCACATCGCTCAACCAGACCCGGCTGCGCATGAACTACTGCACCGACATCGACACCTCGATGCGTGTGATCGTTAACCGACCAGCGCCAACCACATTTCAGATTGTTTCCGGCCCCGCAATCCTTGGCGACAAGGACGAGGTCGAATTCATGCTTGAACGAATCGACAGCTAAAGGAGCGCCAACATGCCACGCATAACTGCTACGTTCTCTAATCCGGCCTCTGCCGGCGCTTACGCTTCCGGCGATCACATTGCCAACAGCGCCACCGGTTCTGCTGTAACGCCGATGACGTTCAGCCTGTATCCCGGCGACTACCAAGACACAAAAGGCTGCATCATCAGCGCGGCATGCGTCGTGACGCCTGCCAGCGGCAGCTTGGTAATCACGGCGCTGGACTTCGACTTGCTGCTGTTCCGACCCGTCACCAGTATCCCATTTGCGGCGGGCAGTTACCCGGCCGACAACGCGGCGATGGACATCACTGCGGCAGCGTTCCGGCAGCTGATTGGCGTGTTCAGTTTCAGCAGCGGCAACTGGCGCAACCCGGCCGGCGCACTGACCGCAGGCGCTACCGGCTGGCAGCGCACCGTATCGGCGATGGCTCCCTTGATGGAGTTTGACACGGCCGACACCCGCACATTGATTGGAGTAGTGCAGGCAAAAGGCGCATGGACGCCTGGTGCTGTAGTCAATCAGTTTGACTTCGTGCTGGACGTTTCAAATCCGTGAGCGGGGCCGCGATCATCAACTACCTGCTGTCCAACTCGGCAGGCATGACGGCACTGGTACCAGCTGCCAGCATCTTGACCGGCATCCTGCCGCTGCCCGAGCAAGTGCCTTGTGTCTGTGTGCAGCAGATTGACGGGCAGGTTTACAACACGCTGCTGATGACGGAATCGTCAAAGCTGGTGCGGCAGAGGATCCAGGTATCAGCCTTTGCGCGAGACACGCAGGGCGCGTCAGGGTATGGCAAGGTGAAGGCGATCATGGCCCAAGTCATTGCCGCCTGCCCGCAGACAAAGGGCGCTGTCAGCACCTACACCGTGGATTCAATCATCCCCGACGCGGAAGGGCAGGACTTTTACGACAACGAGACCCTGATCTATTCGCAGACGCAAGACTTCCTCGTTTCGTTCTACCGATGAAAGTCGATATTTCTGTCCTTGGCCAGCGCGAACTTGAAAAGGCGCTGGGCAACATCGTGGCCAAGACGCAGAAAACCATCGTTCGCGGGGCGTTGCGCAAAGAGGCCAAGCGGGCGCGGTCGCGAGTGGCGAGCTATATCACGCGCAAAGGGCTTGTGAGAACCGGCCGCATGTTGGCTGGCTACCAGAACGCCAAGATTGCCAGCGCCAGCCGCAGCAGAAACCTGATACGGCTTGGCATTGTTGACCCGACAAGGGCAGAGCTTGGTATTCCCGCCAATGCCAAGCACTACTACCCGTACGCGCTTGAGTACGGCAAGCACGGCAAAGGCGCAACGCCTTTTATCCGGCCGGCAATTGATAACCACAAGCAAAAGTCCTTTTCCGACATCGGCAACGACATCGGCAAGGGCATCGAAAGAGCTGCAAGCAAGTAACACCAACCCCGCCCGCAAGGGCTTCCCGTTTATTCACAGCAGGAGTCGAACATGGCCCGCATTGCAACAGGCTGCACCTTGGTGTTTTCCAGCGGCAGCACCTACACCGGCGAAGTATTGAGCTTCACCATTGACGACGAGACCGTCCCGGCAATCGACGTGAGCAACATGAGCACCACGGGCTATCGCATCATGATTCCCGGCTCGCTCAAGACGCCGCCAACGTGCACCGTCCAATACTTCTACAACGCTGGCGAACGGCCCCCGCTTGGCACTCGCGCAACGCTGACGATCACCTGGCCAGACCCTGACGGCGCTGGTGCACTGACTTCTGAGACCCTGACCGGCACCGGCTTTGTGACTTCCGTTTCCAGCGAAAACAGCTTGGAAGAGGCCGCAATGGGCACCTACGTGTTCCAGTTCGACGGCGGCGCGAACAGCGGCACGGCTCCTACCTACTCCTAACCCCGAATGCTGCAGCTAGGGTAGCCCCCGAAAAGCTGGACTCCTGACCGGCCTGCTGCAGCACATCATCAGGCAATGCATACAGGTGGCATTATGTTGGGCATGAAGCTGTACGAACGAGAAGTTGCCGGCGAAAAGGTCTTCATTCGCAATTTGAACGGCAGTGCGGAAGCAGTGCGAGTGATCGAGCTATCGAGCAGGGTGAGCAAAGAGTCTGCCTTGATGCCCGAGATCGGCGCGTTGCTTGTCGTGTGCTGCCTGACCGACAAGGACGGCAAGCAGCTTTACACCGACCCCGCCGAAGTTCGCCGCATCAGCTCCTTCAACTTCCTCGCCGAATTCGCCACGGCTGCGCTCGAAGTCTCGGGCCTGACCTCTGACGAAGACCTCACAAAAAACTCCGAAGCCGTCCAGTAAGACTGTTCCAGTTTCGTCTGGCCAAAGAGCTTGGCTATTACGATCCCGACAAGATGCTGGACGGCAGCGACATCAATCTGCTGCGTGAGTGGATGGCCTACTTTGAAATTGAGCCATTCGGAGAGGAAAGGGCAGACCTTCGCAGCGCCATTGCCTGCATGACGACAGCGCAGGCGATGGGCTTGAAGAAAAACGGCGGCGGCAAATTTAGCCTCAAGGATTTCATGCCGGAGTTCGGCAAGAAACAGCCTGGCAACGTGTTCGACCCACAAGCAGCGCGCAAACTTTTGAAGAAACTCTATGGCAAAAACAGTAGCGAGTCTGGCGGTAAGTCTTAACGCCAAGATCGGCGACTTTGAAAAGGGCTTCAAGAAGGCCACGCGCATTGCATCGCGGTTTTCCAGCGACCTTGCCGGCCATGTGGCAACGGTAGGCAAGTACGGCGCCGCCATCACTGGCGTTGCACTGACGGCCGCCACTGCGCTGGTGAAGAATCAGCTAGAGGCAGTTGATGCAACTTCGAAGCTGTCGCGCACGCTGGGCATTTCCACCGAGAACCTTGTCGGCTACCAGCGGGCAGCAGAGCTTGCCGGCGTTGATAGTGATGCACTGGCAAAGGCAGTTTTCAAGCTCAACAAGTCCACAGACGCGGCATTCTCCGGCATGTCTGGCGACGAGCGGCTGCAAGCTGTGGCAGATCAGTACCAGGCACTGAGCGGCGAAGTATCGCGGGCGCAGTTCTTGACCAAGACGTTCGGCAAGGCAGGCATGGAGCTTGGCCCACTGTTCGAGGAAGGTGCGGCCGGCATTGTCAAGGCGCGGGAAGAAACCGAAAAGCTGCGGACATCGTTTGCCAGCATTGAAGGCGTGCGAGTAGAGGCCGCGCTGGACGCTTTTAGTACGCTACAGGAGTCCGTCGCAGGCGTTGCGCGTCGAATCAGTGTTGAGCTTGCGCCGTACATTCAGGTGGTAGCCGAGAAGCTGACCGATGTTGCCACGCAGGGAAATGTCACTGGCCGCGTTGTGTTCAACGCATTCAAGCAAGTTGCCGATATTGTGGCAAATCTTGCACAGGCGCTGTCATTCGTCAGCATAGGCTGGAATGCATTTAAAGGAGTCATCACCAACCTGGCTTCTATGTTTTCCAAGGCTGTGCTTTCCATGATTTCTGTGTGGAACAAGCTGCTGGATACGCTGGGCCTTGATCCGAATCGCAACTTTGAAAAGATGGTTGCTGACATGGTTGCCGGCTTTGATGCGGCAACCCAAAGCGCAGGCGCTGCGATAGACGATGCATTCAAGAAGCTGGCCGATGGCTACTACTCCGGCATCGTCAACAAGACCTTCAAGGAAATTGCAGCAGAAGCCGAGCGAGTCAAATCTACAGCAGGCATGGGCAGAGCTGGCAGCGCAGCCGATGATGCCGCTGCAACAGCAGACGCAATCAAAACCGCTCAGTTCCGCCAAATCGACCTGAACCGCGTAGCGGTCGGCGGCATCGTGCCGGAGAAGGACAAGGGCGTCAGCAGCAAGCAAGGTGACACCATGATTTCCACGCTGAAACAGATCGCCACCAACACTGGCAAGGGCATGGCAATAATCACATGACAACCACGGTGCACGAGGATCTTCTTGCGGGCGCGTCGTTCTCGCTCGGCCCAGCCGGCCCGAGCGCAACCCGCGTTTTCGTGGTGGAGTCTGATACCGCGATCACGCCACGGGCAGCAATCGAGGCCACTGGCATACCGCTGTACGGTGACGCCTATCCCGACATTGGCAGCACGTACTTTGACGTGTTCGCCTATGAGTTCACCTGCACGCCACTGGACGATAACCGCAAGTATCAGGTCGTCGTCAACTACAGCAGGCCAGAGCCGAACCAGCAGACCGCCAGCACTGACCCTGACGACTGCATCATTCAGATCGGCTCGTCAGTCTCGGCTGGCAAGACACAGAAGGACAACACCGGAACACAGATTTCCGTCACGCTGACCGACCAGCCAGCGCAAGTGGGCGATGTTGACATTCAGATCCCGGAAACCGTCATTTCTTTCGAGCGGCGGGAAGGATCAAGCCCGCTGACGAAGGCTGCAGCCTATACAGGCTATGTGAACTCGATCAGCGTCACCGGCTTCGGTGCGCGCACGCTGCTCTGTCTTGGCATTGACGGCAATTCGAGTGACGGCGGCACAACCTGGGTGGTCACGTACCGATTCCAGTACAAGGTCGAAACATGGGACGCCCAAATCGTTTACATCGACCCCGAGACCGACCGGCCGCACGCAGACGTAAACATTGCCGGCCTCGATGGCTTCACGGTTGTCGAAATCTATCCGACTGCCGACTTTAACAACCTTGATCTTCCGTGGTGATATGACCATCAGGCAGAGTGACAGGGTTATACCTCGATTCAAGAAAGGACAGCGGACGTTACCTGAAAGGCAAATGAACGCCATTGTCGATGGCGTCAACAAGCTGCTGGTTGGGGTCAACGGGCCAAGACAGCCGAAGCCAAAGGGCAAAAGCGGAGGCGCTCCGGTGCTGGTGCTGACGCTGGTGGCAGAGTTTGACGATTACCTTGAATGCCAAGACTCCCTGCTCAATACGATCTACGTTGCCAAGCCATACGAACTGCGCAAGACGCCGTTTGATGGCGAGACCATCGGCGGCGTGACCTACACGTACACCAGTTCCAGCGAGCGGGAAGCAACAGACGGCGTTGATACTGAAACGCAGTTTGTAACACCGAACTACCGCGTTGATGCTGAAATCTTCGCCGTAAAAGTGCAGGGCGAAACTGGCGTGGAAACGGCAGAGCCTGCGCCCATTGAGTACATCGAACTGAACCAAGGCCGCGCCTGGGCGTGGGACGGCCTGTAGTGGGTACGCGAACGGTTTACATTCGGTCGCCGCTAGGTGCGCGGCAGCGGTCGCCACTGGGCATGTTTCTGGGAAATGTTGTGCAGTTCATGGAGATCATCACTGTCCCGCTTTTCATGCTGGACGGCGAAACATACACAGTGACCGGCGACCTATTTGGCGCTGTGCAGGGTGCTGGCACGCTTGAGGTTATGGATGCACCAGACGGCAGCGGTGTTGTGGTCGATCAAACCACAATCGTTTCGTGGGCTGATGATGAAATTGTGTTCACCTATGACGCAACCGGCTTGCCTGACGATGGGCTGCTGTGGATTCGCGTTACAACCGACACCGCAGAAACAGACACCGCACCGACGCAAGCAGGGCAAATCCTTGACCCGATAAGCTTCAGCGCGACCAGCTGGGGGCAGGCCGAATACTTCTGCGACCTGTCCGGGATTTATTGCACGTTCACATTTTCACCGACCAATGTTGAAACTGTTGGATACTCAAACGATGTGGCGATCAACATGCAGTTCAGGTTTTTCCTGAACTCCCCCGGCTTCTACCTGATAGGCGAAACGTCCGGCAATGTTGTTGAATTCGGCCCGGTGCAAAGCATCGTAGATGAAAGCCTTGGAGCGTATGGCCACTGGTGCAACCCCCCTGATGGGCTTATCGCGTTCAGTGCTGGCGATACCTTGCGCATTCTTTACGAGGAAGGCTCATGCACCGGCACGCATGGGTGGAGTACGGGCGAAACCGTGTATTGCATTCCCAAGTATCCGGCATCCATTCAGATATTGTCGCCTTTACCAGAAGATGCATTTGCGCAAGGCGACGATGTTGTTTTCACGGGCGCAGCATTTGCGCAGGAAGGCGACATAAGTGAATCAATTGAATGGTATTTGATGGATGGTAGCACCACAGAGACCACGCTATATGACACTGGCAGCACCACAACATTCTCAGCAGTAGCTGAAGGTTTTTTGGTTGTCGCTCGCGTTACTAATCAAGACGGGCAAACTCGGTTTGTGCCTGGGTATTTCAGCGTCAATGTCCAAGTCGTAGAAGTGGGAGACATCTTCCCGCTTGTTGCAAACGAAGATGGCGGGCAAGTGCTGCACATATACGGCAGCATGTTCACGGTAGACACGGAGGTTGAGATTGATGGAACTCCAGCAACTGGCGTGACGTTCTATTCTTCATCCCATATAAGCTGCATTGTGCCTGCCGGCACTGGTACTGTTGATGTAATTGCAATCAACGACATTTACGCATCAGAGCCGAGCGTGCAACTTACTTACGGCACAGACGAGAACATCTCAGTTACAAGCGTTGATGTTGCAAGCGGCAGCACAGCGGGCGGAACTGCGGTTGAAGTCACTGGGACAGGATTCACGGCCGACTGCACGGTCTATTTCGGCCATTGGGAATCAGGATACGAGCAAGCTGTCTCGGTGACGTTTGTCAGCGACACGGCAATTGAGTGCGAAACCCCGGAATGGTTTGAAGGTGCTGGAGACGTTGACATCATAGTTCTTGATGAAGTCACCAACGCTGGCGGAATTCTTGTCGATGGATTCGAGTACACCTAACAACCGCGTGAGGCTATGAAAACATCCCACAAAGTCACCTTGCAAAACGCATGGAAGAGACGAGTAATGCCCGCCTTTTTCTACCACGGCGACGGCTTCTACAGCGACCCGCTTGATGCTTCGAGCCTGTTTACTGTCTTCGACGGCAGCACCAACGTGGCCGCAGCTGGCGACTTGATAGGCCGCTTTGAGCGTGACGCAGGTTCCTTCAACTGGCTGCAGTCGGTCAGCGGCAACCGGCCTGAGTATGCGCGGCATCCGCTTGCTGGTATCACGCAGCTTTTTAGCTATTCGGACACTTTCTCAAATGCTGTCTGGGTTCCAACGGCCGCGTCGAAATCTGGCCGTACGTTCACGGTTGATGGCACCACTGCCACGCATCCTGTGCATCAGTCGCACACTGTCATTGCTGGCAGGAACTACACATACAGCATTGACTTTGAGACTACCGCCTACCAGTACGCTGCACTGGCTTTCAACAGTGCGACGTTCTTTGGTAACACAACCGCGTGCTACTTCCGGCTGACTGACTCAACCGTATTTGTGCAGCCGGCTTACTACACCAGCGCAACGATTACGCAGGTATCTGCCAATCGCTGGCGCATCCGAGTCACTGGCCCTGCTACCACTTCCGGCACCACGACAGGCATCAGGGTTTACCCTGCGGTTAGCACGGATGGCGGAGCAACTGCCACGGTGACGTTCAACGGCACGACCTACCCAGGCAGCTATTCGCTGTACAAGGCGCACTTCCAGTTTGGAACGAGCGAGACCACCTACCAAGAGTCCGGCGCACTGTGCGACATCACCCAGGATGGCCAGCCTTCGGTGTGGATGCCACGACACACCAGCAGCTCGCTGCTCGCGGGCACGCAGGCGCTCGGCAGCAACGCGGAAGGTCTCTACGCAGCCACTGGATACAACTGGCATGTCATGGAAGTGGTGCGCTCCACGGCTGACGGCACGATCACTGCCCAGTGCGGCACCACTACGGCAAACCAGATGTTCCGCAGCTACATCAGCAGCAACACGCTGCACACCCGATTGCGAGGCACGAACAACGACAGTGGCGTGACAGTCACTGACGGCCTGCTGCACATCATCCACACCGACTGCAACAACGGCGTGGTGACGCGCCGCATCAACAACGGCGCACGGACAACGCTCAGCGTGGGCGCGGCAGCAGCGGAGACTCAGGTCATGACATCAGGTGCGCACAATGCCGCAGCGCCGGCAGGTTATCTGACGGGGCGCGCTATCTCGTTCCCGGCCGGCAAGAGTTGGAGCGAGACGCAAGAACTGCTGGCAAACGCTTGGGCAAGGCAGCGACTCGGGGTGCCGGTATGACGCGCTACTGCAACACGTTACACGTATTCGCACCACAGGCAGATTGGGTAGGCGACAACGCGCTGGCCGCGTGCTTCGGCGAAGGCCGGGAAGCCGACCTGCAGACCTTCCGCAGCATCACGCACACGCGGCAGGGCACTGAATACTGTGTCATGACGACCAGCGTTACCGATGCCGTCAAGCAGGCGCTGCAGGCGCATCAAGCGGGCGCGCTCACGTTACCAGCGCCGCCATGGCTGACTGCGGAACAGGTGGCAGCTGCTGGCGCTGCGCTCAACAGTGCGCTAGTGCTGCTGGCTTTCGACCCGGACAACAAGCCGGCGTACAGCGGGCAGACCATCATTGCGCTCAACTGTGACCGATCAGCCATAGAGACCTCCTACGAGTTCGCCCATGTCACAGCTGACTGACTGGATCAAAGCCACGGGGCCGGATGCTGTCGTGGCACAGCTGCGCACGCTGCCGTACTGGTGGCCGATTCTGACGGCGATCACAGAGCCGCATGACCTGTACGCTACCGTGGACGCCTTGGGCTTACGTACGCTTGATGAGGCTCGGGCCTGGGCGCAGGCCGCGAATTTGGGCGAAATGCCGAACCGCGCAACCTGGCAGCGACTGGTAACGAGTCCCTGCAGTGTTGATCTGCTTGGTCTGCCTTTTGTGCAGTGGCCGGTACTTGGCGAGGCCTTACACGCCCAGATCCCCACAAAGCCGGACTACTGGCGCATGAATAGCGATCTGGACTACCCGATGCCGACCGAAGCACAGCTACGGCAGATTGCCCGCGAGTGCCCATCAAAGCGGTACCGGCACACAGGCGACGAGCGGCTGGACTGTGACGATCACGTCAACATCGCACGCGGCTGGCTGTCGGCCCGAGGTTTACGCGGCATGGCCGGCAAGGCGGCTACCGTCCACTACCGGCAAGATGCTGTTGTCTATGGCCACGCTGTGCTGCTGGCATTCAGCCGAGAGACCGAAAATTCGCCAATTGTGTGCTGGTGGTGGGAGCCGCAGAACGGCGAGGTCTACCCAGTCAGCAAGGTTGATCTTGGCAGCGGCGCCCTGTGGTGGTGGCAGAAGCCGGACAGACTTGAGCTGGCTTACGCCGACTTCTGAGCCTCCGTAAAATAATCCGCCAACTTCTTGATACTTCTAGGCCACTTCGGGCAAAGTGCCGAAAAAAGACAGGGCGTAACTTGTTGAAATCCTTGGGCCTGATACACTGATTCGTAATCAGTAGGTCGGAGGTTCGATTCCTCTCAACGGCACCAGCAAAATCAGATACTTGCGCGTGTAAAGCTGTGCTCACAAAAGCCCTCCGTAAAATCCTACGTAATAATACCCGCCTGAATTACTCCGGGCCTGTGTCGTTCTCGCTCAATTGCTTCAAGTTTGGACGGCCAGAAATAAATATTTCTCGCGCCAATTCAAGCTGCTCAGCCTTCAGGTATTTCCCGGCAATATTTGCCAGTTCGGCGGCTGTTTTTAGGTCGCACCTTCCTGTGCGAACCTTGTCGTACAAATCGCTCATATCCCTTTTTATGTCTTCAAGATTTTTCAAGGGGTACCTCATCTTTTAATGTGTCGCATGATTTTGATGTGTAATCGCTTTGCCTCAATAAGCGATTGCGGAACTGCGCTTGCCGGGATGCCTGCGCCTTGTGACAGCACGCGCCTTACATATCCATCGCTAATTGCCTCAGTTGCGCGCCTATTGCGAGCCCGCTCCTGCAAAATGTACTTGTCAGTTCCTTTGTTTCTTTTCAGCCAGTTTGCCAAATTTCGCTTAGCCTGATCGGGATGGGCTCTATGCCATTCTCTGATCCTGGATCTCCGAGCTTCAAGTCGTGCCGGGTCAGCTTTATCGCGGGCTCTGCGCAAATCTCGCTCACGCTGTCGCACGGCATCCGTGCGCGGCGGACGGTCTCGCGCCCTGTCATATGCAAGTAGTCGTTCTCTATTGTTTTGTCGCCATTCTTTCTGTTTTGCCGATATGGATTCGCGCTGTCTGTGATGGGCGTTCCTCACACACAATTTGCAAGAAGGATTAAGCCCGGTCTTTGCTCGCTTGTTTTTGTGGAAAGACTCTGCCGACTTTTCTATTTTGCAAACTGTGCATATTTTCGAATCAACCACGCTCAATCCCCCGCCGCATCCACCCTCGGCACTGAAAAATCGTAGACCGCCAGCATCCCCGGCGTCTTGTGTCCGCTGGCGTCCAGCTTGTCGGCCTTCGTGCCCTTAGTGTCCGTCACGCCGCGCCGCTTCATGTCATGCAGGCCGAACCGTTGTGCCTCTGTGATGATGCCGGCACCTACCGCCTGCGCCTGAAACCGCCGCCACGCATTCTGCCAGCCGTAGGCCTTGATCCTGGCCCCGTCCGAATTCGTCAGCAGGGGGCGTTGCTCTGGCCGTAGCGGTATCGCCTTGCCGAGCCTTTCCCACCGCGCATTGCGCTCTGCCTGTGCTGCTGCCACCACCGCCCGCAGCTCTGGCGTCCACCTTGTCACGTTCGCGCTGCTGCCTTTGCGGCGAGCGCACAGGATGCCGTCATCACTCAGGCTGGCATCAGTCAGGTCGAACACTTCAACCCCACGCAGCCGGCACCGGTAGGCCAGCACGACCGCTTGCCAGATGAAGCCAGCACATGCCCCCGTCTGAGCGTAGGCCACCAGTGCCGCCACCGTAGCAGCCTCTGGCAACCGCCGCTGCTTGCGTTCCTTGGGCAATTCCAGCTTGCCGATGGGCATGTGCTGCGCGTGTCCGCGATTCACCGCCCAACCGTACAGCCGGCGCAGGAACCGGGCGCAGTGTGCAGCCGTCGATGGGCCTCGGCTGTCCCCGATCTGGTCAACGAGCTTCTGCACCTGCGGCGGATTCCATGCCGACAGCGGCACCTGGCCGGCAGTCACGCCAGCAACACGGGTCGGAGTCTCAGAGATCACACGGGCGCAGTAGTCCCAATCCTTCCGCGTCTTGATGGCCACCTGGGTGTACTGCACCGACGCCTTGAACTTCCCGAACAGCCAGTTGATGCAGTCAACATCGCGGCCTGCTCGCTGCTCCATTGCTTTATGCAGGTCTGACAGCCTCGCATCAGGGCCGGCGATCTTGGTCCGCTTCTGCTTGCCGTCAGCGGTAAACACGGTGTACCAGTGCCCGGAGCCGCTGCTATCCCAGTAGCAGTAGGCAGGCAGCTTCGCCGCGTCAATGTGTGCCGGCACCTTCGGCTTGCGCAGGCGCGGCCTTCCCCTCGTCTTCACATGAATTCCTGTTTGCTTGGCTTCTCAAGCCCGAGCTTCACCCTGGCTGCAAGATCCATTGCGCTTGTCGTGGTGAAGATGCTGTCACCGTCACCGAACACGACAATACCATCCCTTTCGAGCTGCCGGCGAATGTCGGCAGGGCGCTGCAGCTTTGTCAGCTCCCTCAGGGCAGGCAAGGGCAGGATGCTTTCAGGCAGCACGCTTCTTCGACTCCCGCAACGCTGCCTTGATCTCAGCAGAGCTTGCAACCTTGCCGTTTTCGATCCAGTCGAGGAACAGCCTGTTGAGCGATTCCGGCACAGGGCCGACGCTATACAACCAAGGGCTGACGGCTTTTGCGATCAACCTGGCGCGCTGCAGTTCGGTTCTGGTCTCAGCCATTGGTCATCTGCCCCGTCAACGTAGCCAGCCATTCCAGCGTTTCGCGTACCGCCGTACCGCTGTTGCCTTCTGCTGCGATTTCGCAAACGCTGACAATGGCCATTAGGGGCGCGCTGTTGATGATTGCGCGGATGCGTTCAAGCTCTGTCCTGTCATTCTGTATCAACCGCAACATTGCCAGCCTATCGCTTTCAAGCATGGCCACATGGTCAGCAATGGCGATGCACTCGTGGGCTGTGAATCGAGGGTTACGGACTTGGTTCCGGCGTTTGCCGGCGTAGCTGCGCAGGGTGGCTAGTAGTTGGTTGTTGTCATCATTCATAGTTGCACCTTCCCGCACGGGCAGCGTTTGAGGTCAGTCATTGTTGCCTCCGATGCTTGGCAGCGACTTCAGGCTGGCCTGCATTTCCGCTACGCATTTAAACGTGGCGGACTGCAATGCGATCAGTGCGCTGCGCATCGTTGGATGGTTGTAGCCAGATTTCACCTCTGCCGAAATGCCTTTGATGAAAAGCTCGCACGTCGCTGTCCACGATCCATCCGTGTGTTGATGTGCCCGAACGCGGCCAAAAGGCTGCAGCGATTCCACAATTTCGTCACTGTTCATTGTTGCCTCCGATGTTGGGCAGCACGATGAAGTAATCGACAGCCTGCCAAAGATGCAGATTGGCGCTTATCTGTACCCATGCAGACCCGGCTGAACTGGTAAGTCGTGCCACCACAAGCGCATCCTCCGCCACCCACTCAGGCCGCTCGCTGCTGCCGTCATGGGGTTGGACATGGCCGGGGGCGCGGTAAACCGGGAAGGCTTCTAACCTGACGGGTATGCCGTTAATTTTGCAGTTGTTGGCGACTTCATCGACCGTAAAAATGCCGGCCACCTTGCCTGTCACGTTCCTGGTTTGCATCAGCACTCCTGCCTCTTTCCACCTCATCAGCGTTTCAGCGTTCATTGTTGCCTCCGGAACTCAACCACCCACACCCAAGGGTTTTCGCCCCAACTGCCGGGGCCGTTGATGGATTCCCAAAGTTGGCGAAATCCGCCCACATAGTCGATTTCGGTCACGAAGGGTGCGCACATACCTATCCGAGCGGCTGCCAGCTGCGCTTGAAAGCTGGAGTCACTTTGACGCTGCGGGCAATCGCGCCAATTCACGCCCTCTGCAATGGCATCCGCTCGGCTGATATCCTGCAACCGCTCCACGCGCACGCTGACGACTTCGAGCGTGATGCGGCTGGCCCAGCGCGGCATGTGGATGGATGGCTTCCAGCCGCTGCCCTCGTTTTGATGAGTTGCGCGATAGTGGATCACGTGCTGGTCGCGGTCGCCGTAGATTGCATGGGTTTCCCGCACCCACAGCCTGTCGCCGGGCTTGCCGTAGGGGCAAAGCTGTAGCATCCCAGCCATGCCCACTTCTTGTAGGCAATGATTCACAGCGCCATCAGCTCGCACGCCTTGATAATGCGTCGCGTCACCTTTGCGGATTTGCAGCAGGTCGCGCACATTCACCACCCGCCGCGTCTGCGTCTTCCGGCCTTCCAGAATTGCGCGCACCATTGGCGAGCTGAACAGGATCGGCCTTTCCTTGATCTCAACCATTGTTGCCTCCTGTCACCGCAGCCAGCAGGGCGCGGAGTTGGTCTACCTGATCGGCACTCAGCGAACTGTATGCATGGTCGCCGTCATTGACCGCCACTTCCAGCGCCACCGCATACTGCGCAAGGTCGGCAACGCGGATGAAGTCGCCTCGATGCGCTTCACCCATGTGGGCACCATCAGTTACATGTAGACGCATGCAATAGGTCTTGATGCTCATCGCTTCGACTCCCGCCGCTTACGCTCAATTTTCGAGTCGCAGTCTTCGCACACTTCGCTCTTGATGTTGTGGTGCTGGAATCGCACCTGTAAGCTGTAGAACTTATGCCCGCATGATGCGCAGTGTGTTGATCGCTGGTAGTGTGTTATGAACTCATGGTTCATCGCTTCGGCTCCATCGCCACATTCACCGCACACTGCCAGACGGCAGAGGCTAGGGCTTGTAATCGGCCAGCCTGCGTATCGTTGTGCGGCTCTTCTATCTTGATGACCAATTCTGCCGTTCTGCCAAATTCGACAACAACAGACTCGTGTGTCCAATAAAGATCAGGCGTGAATGATGCCATCAGCCGCATCGAGTCGATGCCGGGGAGGTGGGGTTGCCACAATCTCAGTGGGCCGTTGTCGTCTACTATTGGGTCGCCGGAGTTGCCCCAATCGTAGATATAAACGCCGCACCACTCCGCAACCGCTTGGAACTCTTCGCGTGTCGGGGTCACGGTTAACCTCTGCTGTATGCGTGCGATCTGGTGATAAGCCCGCGCTTTTTTGCGCCAGACTTAATTTTTTTAAGTTCAGCCTGAGCCTGCTCAAGCGTTTTTTCTCCGAGGCGCACTTGATCCATGAGTCGTTTACGAACATCAATAGAATCCGCAACCAGTCCGGCAGACTCGGCGGCCTTAACTGCTGCCCGCTTATCGCGTGATGCCTTAAATCGTGTCCTCATACCCTCTCCCCCATCATCGCCGCCACATGGCAGGCAGCGTGACGCCATGCTGCGCACTTGTCGTTGTTGTGGTCTTTCAGTTCGGCTTGGTAGTACACCAACGTATCGCTAGAGTCGTAGCCGCTGGCCTCAACAAAAGTAGTGTTGCTGCCCCAATGAGTATCAATCATCAACTGCGCACACATCTCGGCGCAGTCGTCGTTGCGAGTGAGGGGGTTCCATTCGCCACGCATTCCAGTTGGGAAATTGACTATGAAGCTGTCGTTAATCATTCCATGCATTGAATACCCACAAGCCATTGCGCACTTTTCCAAAATCTCGCGTGTGTTCACGGCTTCACCCTCGCAGTTCAGAAGCTCGGTTCCGTCTATCGTGATCGTTTTCATGCTGTCTCCGTGCCTGGTTAGGCTGCCTGCTGTTGGTCGGCCACCGCATCAAGGTCAATCTGGCGCAGCCATGCAATCGCTTGCGATGTCGTCACGCTGAACCGATTGGCAACCGCCTCGACAATCTGCAGGTCGGTCGGCCGCTTTGCCTCTGCTGGCTTTGTGGTGAACAGATCGCGCTCCGGTGCCGCCTTTGGCTTGCTGTCATCAGTCGCCGCTGCCGGCGCATGGTCTTGCGCCTTCTGCGCCTGCTCTTGGCGCCAACGCTCAGCCTTGAGTTGCTCAACGCGCTCAGCCTCTTCCTGCAGCTTTGTGATGCGCGCATTCAGCAGCGCCAGCGTTGAGGTCTTAGCCTGCTCGCCCTTGATGGCAAACTCTTCAAGCGTCGAAGCGTCGAACGATTCAAGGCGCTTGCGCGTGCCAAGCAAGGCATGCAGCGGCACCGAATCGTCAAACTCACCGGCTGCCTGGATGCCGGCAATCGTGTTCTGGTGTTTCTGGATACGCGCTGCTTCGGTCTTCTGCTGCTCGGCCTTGTAGGCATCAATGCGTGACGTGATCGTCAGGCGCAAGTGGTCGTGATCCATGTTGACGAACTGCTGCTTGTTGGGGAACAGGAAGTCATAGTCGGCATGCTCAGCCAGCAGCGCCAGATTCTTGCGCATCAGTGCTGCGATTTCATTGGCCTGGATCTTCGCCTTGGCAATGGCGTCATTGCAGGCGCTGACCATCATGTCGAAACTGCGCTTGCCTTTGATGGCCAGATAGAAGTCGGGCTTCACGTTGCCGACAAACACGCCCTTCGGGAATTCGGTGTTGAGTTGATCCAGAAACAGGCCGAATGCTTTTTCGGCGTCGGTCACGATCTGGTTGCGGCGATTGACTTTCTGCGCCTCGACCTGCTTGTTGAGCTTGAGCCTGGTCGTGCGCATCAGGTTCTGCTGCACATCTTTAAGCGTGCGGACAAGCTCTTCCAGCGGACCTGTGCGCGACATGGCCTGCTCGATAGCGCCGTCAATCTTGGCCTCCGCCTCTGCCAGCCACTTGATCGCGGCCTCAGCATTGCCGAAATCCTCGTCAGTCTGCAGGTCGGTCTTGATGCTGCCAATCAACCGCTCAGCGCCAGCGCGGAACTCGGCAAGGTTGCTGCTGGTGGTTAACTGGCCGGCAACATCAACAAACAGGGCGGGCAGGGCGTCTGGGCGCACGCCGACAGGCTCTACCGTTTTCGTCACAGGCTTGAAGGCTTTGAGATCAGCAGCGAATTGCTCCCAGCCAGCGATAATCTGGGCGCGACGATCCGGCGCATGATCGCGGCGATACTCAAACTGCACCCAATTGTCAGGCGTGCCGTCACTGACAACCAGGATGATGCGCTGCAGGTCTGGGCACACCAGCAGCTGATGCTCCAATTGCCAGTAGATATAGTCAGGCACATCGCCTTTCTGCACGCGACTGGCAAGCTCGGCATTCAGCTGTTTATGCTCGAAGCCGGTGTCATCCATCAGTGTCAGGCCGTCGAAGCTGGCCTGATACGGGCCATTCTTGCCGCTGACCGGGTAAAGCTCTTCGCCAATCTGCGCCTCCAGAATCGGGCGAGCCTTGGCTTCGGTTTCGTGGCCCTTGGCAAATACTCGCTTTTCAATGAAATCGCTGTACTGCTTCGGGTTGCAGGTGGCCTTGGCTTCCAGCAGCTCGTCGCGGGTCATGTTAGGCTGACAGCTCATCATGGCAGGCGCTTCGCTGGCATTGAATGCGCGGAGGCGGTTGTCCAGCCATTCTTGCGAACCCTGCTTTACGTCGATACGGATCATGCTGCTCATGCTTGCGGCTCCTGTTCAGTGGCTGGCTGGTCTTGCGGCGCGACTTGCTTGATTGCGCGCAGCGCATCCTGCTGCGTTTTAGTTACTGTGTACTTGGTGCTTAGAGTGCCAATCACATCTTCGGCGGTCTTGCGCCCAGCCTCGATTGCGTTGCGGTAGGTGGCAAAGTTTTTCAGGAAATCAACATCTGAGTATTCCGGCAGAAGGTCGCGCTTCGGATCTGGCTTGATTACTTGAGGCTCTTCGCCGCCATCAAGCTCGTCTGGCGTGTAGACGCCAAGGATTGCGCCAGGCGCATACCGGCGACAGAACTTGCGTACAGCGGCATACGTGATCTGCTGCTGCGGGTCAGTGGCCCACTGCGTTGAGAATCGCGGGAAGCATTGAGCAAGCAGAACGGTAATGGTGCGCGGTGACGACTCGCCGCGAAGCGTAGCAGTGCAGACAACGCCAAGCCCCGCTTCGTCGGCATCCGTCCAGCCGCGCACGTAATACTTCGATTTCTTGCCGTCGCCCCCTTCTTTCTGCGACTCCATTTCTCTGACGCGGCCGAGAATTTTCGACCAGTTGCCAATGAATTCAAACTCGGGCTGCGTCTTGAGTGCGCCGCAAGACATGGCCACTGCGCTTATAAGCTGCGCCTCGTATCCAAGCACGCCGCTTTGGGAAACGTGTGTTTTTTGCGCAATGACAAACGGATTCATTCGCCATTGCATCGCCTGCATTGCAACCGCCGTGCAGTCTGCAGGCTTGCCCCGCAAGTGAGTCGGAATGCTTGGCCCGGCCTTTGCCATGTATTCGCCAAACTCCATAAGCGATTTCATGCTGGCGGAGTCCAGTACCAGCGCCGCTGTCTGCGACTGGTATGCAATTGGAGTTTGGTCGATCTGTTCGTGTGCTGTCATTGTCTTACCCTCGGTTTGGTGATTTCGCGTTTCGCTGCCTTGATCTTCTCTTCCTGCGCCCGAATTGCCGCAGACCGCAGCAGGTCGGTGTTGTCGGTCTGTTTCAGCAGTTCCAGCAGCCTTGTGGCTTCGCGGAGCTGTTCGGTGTGGTGGCGGAGGTCATTCGGCTGCATTGGTTTCACCGAAAAACTCAGCAAGTTGCTGCTGTAAAATTCGCGCTTTGTTCCTGTGGTTACGCTCTTCAGCTGCGCGACAAAGCTCTACAGCGCTGATAATGTCTGGTGTGGTTTTGGCAAAAAGTTCTGCAATGTATTCCATGTCCCGTGCGTAAGGATTTCTGTCGTACCCATTTGGGGAAACGAAGGAAACCCTGCAAGACACGGTTCCGTCAGCCAAATGCTTCCGCAAGTCGGCCAAGGCGGCTTGTCTCGACTTGAGAAAGTTGGCGTCCGATACTTCCTTGCTCAAATCTTTGTTTATCGCTTCAAGCTCTGAAAAATTCACAATCCCTCTCCCGCCGCCGCAGCGGCATCTGTTGTTGATCGTTTCGGATTCCTGCGCACAAACCTCTTGCCGTTGCGCGTGACTACGTGGTGGCCCTCTGGCGGCGTCGGGTTGCGCCACATTGCGAGGACGGCTTGCAGGGCAAAGGTAAACAGGCTGCCAGCGCAGAAAATGACGATGTAGGGCAGGGCAGTCACACCGCACCCCCCGCAATCCAAAGCAGCAGGATCAGCGCAACGACTGCTGCAGCATGGAGTTGTGCCGCCTGACTCATTGCGTCCCGGTCAGTGTTGCGTGTAGCCATTGGTCTGCGCTTCATCGCCAGCTCCCGTATCCATCCGTAGCATTGCGGTCAAAGCCCACAAACCGCTCGCGGGCCTCTTCTTTGCCGTCGCCTTGAATGCGATCTGCAAGAACCTTGATGGCGTCAACGTGCTCGGCAATGGTGGAAGCGGCCTTGCAGTCTTCCAGCAGCTCGCCGTCATACAGGCGTTCGCCGAGATAGCCTTCTTTGTGGCGGTCGGTGAGCAGGTCTTGCGGGTCGGTGTGCATGTTCCCCTCCGGGGCCGTGGTGGCTGGATGGGGGCAATATCGCATAGCGCGATATTTAAGGTCAACGGCAATTTATCGCTTTATGCGATTTATTTTTGAGCGGTTGTATTTGCTAGTGCCGGCCTAGCCGTGGTGCCACCAAATGCGAATGCGCGTCACGACATACCAAACGAGGCCAATGACCATCGCCGCAGCACCAAGCGTTGCCGCCGACTCGCCGCTACCTGGCGTCCCCGTCATTGCAACGGAGCACCCGCCAACAGTAAGCACCAGTGCGGCTATGCTTTGCGACTTGAGCGCCTTGCTGGTGTTTTGTGTAGTAGTGACTGGAGTTCCAATAGCTGTTTGCTCGCGAGTCTGAGCAATTGGGCATCCGCATTGCGGACAAGTAGGGGCTTTGTCTGACACACTGCTGCCGCATTCTGGGCAGGCGATGATTGCCATGATGTTCTCCTGTTGGCACTTTCCGTCTAAATGTGGGCGCTGCTCTTGATGACCACTTCGCCCATGATCTGGTCAGAGCTTTCCAGCTGTATATCTCGGACTTTGTGGAATTCGTTGTCCGACGAAATCCACCACTGGCCTTGCAATTTCACGAGCCTTTTTACGCACGCCTCGCCTTCAACCATCACCCAAAACGCTCGGCCGTGCTTCGGTGTGCGTGATGCGCAATTTATCAGAACCGTGTCGCCGTTCCACAAGGCTGGTTCCATACTGGAACCAACCACTTCCCTTGTCACCAGCATGGCAGGATTAAAGCCCATTTTAGCAATCCAGCTTGCCTGAAAGTACATTGGCTCGCGCTCTGCATCCTCGCCTTGGTGAATAACGCCTCCATTGATCGTTGCGCTTAGCGGGAGTGCGCGACTACTGACAGCAACAATTCGAGGATCTCCGCCTCCGGCGCTAGTTGGCACAGTCTCACCGCCAAGAAGGTGCGCCACGGTAATGCGCAAGCCTTTTGCAATGACTTCTAAATCTTCAATGCCTGGTATGCGCTCGCCGGTCTCATAGCTTGATATTCGGCTCTGGTGTTCATACCCGCACGCATCAGCCAAGGCTTCTTGAGTCAGTTTGGCCGCTTTCCTTGCCGCCCTGATTTTCTGGCCAATTTTCATCGCGCAATTGCAACACGAACCGCATTGACGGCAGTAACGCAAATTGCGTTGACATTTATCGCATAGCGCGATAATTTCGCGCCATTCAGATCAGGGGAGGCTTCCATGAATCGAATCGCTCACTACAGAAAGAAGGCCGGACTTGACCAGCAGGCGCTTGCAAAAGCTGCCGGCTGGACGCAGGGCCGGTGGTCGTCATACGAGACTGGCGACCGCTCGCCGCGCCCCGAAGTTGTCAATGAAATCATTGCTGCTTTCGCCTCCTGCGGCGTGAAAGTTTCGTTTGAAAAGTTGTTTGGACAAGCAACAGCCGCATAACCGCGCCGGCCATTAAGCCGGCTTTTATTTGGCCCCCATCCGTGGGGGAAAGCGCAGGAAAGAGGGGGAAACAGAAAGTGCAGCTGACGATTAATTTCGAGGCCGGCCCGGTAGATGCTTACGGCACATGCCGGGAATACGTAGCCTCACTGGTACACCAGCAAGGCAAGCCGCAGAAGGCCATCGCAGCAGACATGGATTACAGCCCGTCCGATCTGAGCCGCAAGCTGGCCCAATCCCCGGACGATTCGCGCCGCTTTACGCTGGACGACCTCGAACGCTTTGTGGCCGTCACTGGCGACCGCCGCCCAATCCAGTACCTGGCCGAGAAATACTTGGCCAACGGCGAGGCAACCCGCATCGCCGCGCTTGAAGCCGAACTGGCCAGCTTGAAGGCGAGGGGGCGGAAGTGAACATCATCAACCAACCTGCAGCTGTAGCAGCCGGCCTCACAGCCATCATGGCCCTTGCTCTGGCCTGTGTGGCGTCCCTTGAGGCTGCAGGCGTCACGACGACCTGCGTCCGGATCCTGTTGGCCAGCCTGATCGCTCTGGCGTGCCTGGTGGGCGTGATCGCCTGTGTGTTCTGGCCGGTGGTGGGGGTGTTGTAGTGGCCGGCGACTGGATCAAGTTTGAAGCTGGCACACCGGACAAGCCGGAAGTGTGGGCCATTGCTTCGCAGCTTTCCATCGACCCTGATGCTGCTGTCGGCAAGCTGCTTCGGGTGTGGGTTTGGTTCGACCAACACACCGAAAATGGTAACGCTCCCGCCGTTACCAAAATGTTACTAGATCGTTTGGTTGGCGTTCCCGGATTCTGTGATGCGGTGGTCAGGGCCGGCTGGTTAGCTGATGACGGCACGACCATTTCAATATCGAAATTTGAGCGCCACAACGGAGAAACCGCGAAATCTCGGGCACTTACAGCAAAACGAGTCGCAAAACACAAAGGGAAAAGTAACGCAGAAGGTAACGCTCCGGTAACGCCAGCACCGTTACCTAAAGAAGAGAAGAGAAGAGAAGAAATAGAAGCTAACGCTTCTCCTTCGCCCGAGGCTCAGGAGGACGACAGGCTCGCACGCTGGATGTTCGACCTGATCGCTCAAGCAGCACCAGGCACCAAGGAGCCGAAGTTCGACAAGTGGGCCAACACGATCCGCCTGATGCGCGAGCGTGACCACCTGTCGCACCGCCAGATCGCCGAAGTGTTCCTGTGGGCCAACCGCGACCCATTCTGGAAAACCAACATCCTCTCGCCGGACAAGCTCCGCGAGAAATTCCCCCAACTCGCAGCCAAATCACAGGAGGCGCCACATGCACCCCGTAACCAGCCTGCTCGACAAACAGCAAGTGACAAAGTTAACGCAGCCCTCGACGCCGCATTCGGCTCCAGCAGCACCGGAATCGTACTTGAAGCAGATTTTGACCGAATTGACCCACATGAAACTGCTGGCTGCAGATCCGGGAGTGTATCGAGTGTGGTCTGACGGCTTGAGTGACTTGCCAGTGCCGGCGCTGCGCATGGGCATGCACAAGGTCAAGAACTTCACCGGGTTCATGACGCTGCCGGCCTTCCGCGAACTCTGCACCGTCACGCCAGCCGACTTCGGCATGACTGACCCGCATTCAGCGTACATCGAGGCGTGCAACAAGCTCGGGGCCGAGAATGCGCACTGGACGCATCCAGCCGTGTATCACGCAGCAGTCGAAACCGGCTGGTTCAACCTGCGCACCAGCACCGAGAAGGAAGTCTACCCGCTGTTCCGGCGCAACTACGAAACCATGTGCAGCCGCGTGATTGCCGGCGAGTCGCTGGACATGCCGGTACAGCGCGCACTGCCTTCCTCCGCAACCCCGGTATTCCTGACCCCCGAACAGAACAAGCGCCGTTGCGCCTCACTCAAGGAGCTACTCGCATGATGCACGCCGCCCGCCTTGCTCGATCCGCTCGCCTTCGCCGCGTCCATGCCTTGCTGCTGGACGGCCAAGAGCATTCAACGCTCGACATCGTGAACGCCGCCCAGGTGTGCGCAGTGAATTCGATCATTGCAGAGTTACGCGCTAACGGCTCCAACATCGTGTGCACTCGCCGTGGTGACGTTTGGTATTACCGCATGGAATGCGCGGGGAGGATCGCGGCATGAGCTTCCTGCCGAACAAGTACGCCCGCTGTGAATGCAGTCTGTGGGAATTCGGAACCGCTCCTGTGCAGACCAATTACCCGATCTGCACTCACTTCGAGGACATCATGGAAGGCGGCGAACCGCACGACATCTGCAAGGCTTGCCGGCATGCCGAAGAGTGCCACCTGAAAGGCTTTCCGCCTGCGCAGGAGGCGGCATGACAAAGACAGACCTGATGATTTCGCACTTAGCGCGAGGCTCTGCAAACGCCGCAACGCTCGCAATGCAGGCGCAGCTGCCAAACAGCGGCAGGGTCTATGCACTGCTCAAAACCAATATTGAGCGAGGGAGAGTTCTGCTGCGCAATGGTCGGTATCGCCTGAATCCTGACTGGGACGAGCAAATGCAGTCCGAGCTTAGAGACGCCCGGATATTGCTGGAAAGGGCCGGCTATCGAGTAACGCGGGGTGCCGCATGACCTACAACGACCTGTGCGACAACGGTTGCCCGCATCCGCGCTACAAGCCGCGCCGCGTCTGCAAGCTGTGCGTTGCTGCTGAAATGCGCGCCCGCAGACTGGAAGCCCGTGGCGGCATCCCCGCAGCACCGAGAGGCCGCCCACCAAAGCAAGAAGCAATCAAACGCCAGCGCAACCGCCGCGAAGATGGCGCAATCGCAGAGGCCAAGTTTCGGCAGGAGTACAACGAGCTGATGGGGCGCATGGCGCGGGTTTCGTTGCGGGTGTCGGCATGAAGGCGATTGATCTTTTCGCCGGCCTTGGTGGTTGGTCAACTGGCGCAACAATGGCTGGCATCAATGTAGTTTGGGCCGCAAACCATTGGCCAGCCGCCGTCGAATGGCACAGCGCCAACCATCCGCAAGCGCAACACGTTTGCCAAGACCTGCACCAGGCTGACTGGAGCGCAGTTCCTTCGCATGACCTGCTGCTTGCCAGCCCATGCTGCCAAGGCCACAGCAAAGCCAGAGGCAAGGCGTCAGGCAATCCGCAGCACGACGCCAGCCGCTCGACAGCTTGGGCAGTGGTGTCGGCTGCCGAGTTTCACCGCCCGCCGCTGGCGATCATCGAAAACGTGCCAGAGTTTATGGACTGGCAGCTTTACCCGGCATGGGCGGCTGCGATGACTGCACTCGGCTACCAGCTGGCACCGCATGTGGTTGATTGCGCGGATCTTGGCGTGCCGCAGAACCGCGTCAGGCTGTTCATTGTGTGCACGCAAAGCAAAGCTCCGTTGATGCTCGACCTGCCGAAGCGTGAGCACCAGCCCGCTACCACCTTCATCGACTTTGCGGCTGGCAACTGGTCGCCGATAAATCGCGCAGGAAGGGCGACCGCCACGCTGGAGCGCATCCAAGCCGGCCGCGCCGCTTTCGGTGATCGGTTCGTGTTCAGCTACTACGGCAACACCAAGGTGGGCCGCTCCCTACACCGCCCGATCGGCACCATCACGACACGCGACCGCTGGGCCGTTGTCGATGGCGACCACATGCGCATGCTGACCGCCGGCGAGAATCTGGCCGCCATGAGCTTCCCGGCCGATACGAAGCGACCAGACAACCACAGGCTGACCGTTCACCTTGCCGGCAATGCAGTGCCGCCTGTCGCTGCAGCCCGCATCATCGAAGCAGTGAGGGTCGCAGCATGAGCGCATTTTGGTTTGTGTGGAATGAGGGTGGGCGCGCTCCGGCGCATAAGCACCAGTCGCAGGAGTCGGCCATGCAAGAGGCTGAAAGGCTGGCGCGCAAGCACCAAGGGCAGACGTTCGTTGTCTTGGAGTCTGTCTGTGCGATGAGGGTCGATTCACTGCAGGTCACGGACTTGCGACCGGCCGGAGAAATTCCGTGGTAGATGCAAACATGAACAAGTTGAAACTGCTCGAAGAATGGCAAACCACCATCCGCAACTCAGATGCCGCACTGGCCGCGCTCGACAATGCAATCGGCCCGCACGATGGCCCACTGCGGCAGAGCATCTACACCATGCAGGCGAAATACACGCGGGCAATTTCGCTGATCGTCGGCGACAAGTGGGAGTGGCTGGAATGGTTCGCTTGCCAGAACCAAATGGGCAGCAAAGGCATGACTGCAAGCCTCGGAGCAGGCAAGCCGATGAAACCAATCCGCACGCTGAAACAGCTCCTTGCATTGATCGAGGCATAAGCATGAGTCGCCCAACACTTCCACCGCCGCCGCCTGGATTCAGCCCGGAAGAAATCGCCGCTCAGATCGCTGCTTTTGAAAAAGCAGGCGGCAAGGCTCAAGTCGTGCCCGTAGTGGAGCGAGCCGAGCGTGACAACCTGCCCCGGCACTTCGTCATCAGTGCGGAGAAGGTGAAGATGAAAGTCAAAAACCGTGTGCACTTGAAGCTCGGGAAGGGCAAGCCATGAACACAAACTGCAACTGCATGCTCTGCTGGATGGACGAATACCCGATCTGTGACGAGTTCGTGCCGAACGAGAAGTTCCCGGCGTTCTGTGACAAGTGTTCGCACGACGAGCCTTGCCACGACCCGCTGGCCAAGATGCAGCGCATAACGGAATCGGCTTACAGCGACACGGTTAACCCGTTGGTTAGGCCGGACAATGGCTGAGCTGCAGCTGGTCAAACAGCCGGGCGGCATTCTTCGCCCAGCCAACCAGTCCGATGCCGATGCGCTGGCGAAGATCGGCAATGGTCGGCTGGTGCACGCTGACATCAAGCAGCCTCGCAATCCGCTCTTTCATCGCAAGCTGTTTGCGCTGCTGAACCTGGCTTTCGAGTATTGGCAGCCCGAGCGCGCCATTGACGACAAAACAGGCATTGCTCCCGAAAAGAACTTCGACCGCTTCCGCAAGGACGTTCTGATCCTGGCCGGCTTTCGCACGATGGTGGTCAACGTGCGCAACGAAGTCCGCTATGAGGCGCAGAGCATCAGCTTTGCCAGCATGGATGACACCGAGTTCCACAGGGTTTACCGCGCCGTCTTCGGTGTGTGCTGGCGTCTTGTGTTGAGCAAGGTGCCGAACATGACGGAGCAGGAAGCGGAAAGGGTAATCAACAATCTGTTGGCTTTTGACTGAGGGGCTATGAACGCTGTTGTAATGGAGCAATTCTTTGCGCCAATGTCTACCGACCTGGTGGACTCGCTGATAGCTGAATACCGGTTGCAGCGCCAGAAGATCGACCAGGTGCGGGCAGCGTTTGTGGATCACGGGCTTGGCAGCGTCATGCAGCATTTCATGCGCGGCAACATGCACGAGCGTGATGTCCACCTGATCCCGACCACCGACAAGATGTTTGGCGCAGCGGGCGCCATCAAGTCGCTGGATGCAGCTTATTGGGACAAAGCCCTGCGCATGACGGATGTGCTGGATCTGATGCCCAAAGCGCGGCGTGACGAGTGGTTCGAGTCGATCCGCACCATGAAGACACCGGAATTCGCCGATGAAAGTGTGCGCGCTACGCTGGCCGACTTGTTGGCAAGCCGGGCCAAGTTCTTCGCTGAGCGGGTGGACGGCATCTTTCGCGGTTTGAGTTGCGAGCACGTCACCAACAGGCCGGAAGGATTCAGCAAACGGATGATCCTGCGCCATGTGGTGCGCGACTACGGACTGAGCGGATCGGACGAGGGGCACATTCACGACCTGCGCTGTGTCATTGCGAAGTTCATGGGCCGGGACGAGCCGCCATACAACGCGACGGCGAAAGTGATCAGCGCGACCCGCCGGCAGTCTGGCGAATGGTTCGAGCTGGACGGAGGTGCCATCAAGCTGCGCACGTACCTGAAAGGCACTGGGCACCTTGAAGTGCATCCAGACATGGCTTGGCGGCTGAATGCGATGCTGGCGAGCCTTTACCCTGCGGCTATACCGGCATCGTTCCGCGAGCCGCCGAAGCGCAAGCCAAAGGACATTGCACCGATACAGAAGCCGCTGCCGTTTGCCGTCATCGGTATGCTGGCCGGCATGAAGGACGGCTTCCGCACCGAGAAGAACACCGGCGACAACTGGCGGCAGCAGCTAAAGCATATTCAAGTCCGCAACAGCGTGATGTTCGACTACGGCGACCACGACAAGCATGTGAAGGCGCAAGCCGAGCACGTGCTGGCCAGCATCGGCGCGGTGAAGGACGGCGACCTGTTCAGGTTCGATTACCCGCCACGTCCGGTGCTTGATCTCATCATCACAAGCGGGTGCATACCTGACCAAAAGAGCCACCAGTTCTACCCGACACCTGAAGGGCTGGCGCGCAAGGCTGTTGAGCTGGCAGAGCTTGACGACCTGCACCTCTGCTTGGAGCCAAGTGCTGGCACTGGTGGCCTGCTGCAGTTTATGCCGGCTGGTACGGTAGCAGTTGAGGCCAGCACGCTGCATTGCGAAGTATTGCGCAACCGATTCAAGGCCGTGGAAGTACACGAGGCCGACTTCCTGAAATGGGCGCCGAAGCCCAAGCTGGTGTGCCGCCGGTTCGACCGCATCGTCATGAACCCGCCCTTTGATCGCGGCCAATGGCGAGCACACCTTGAGCACGCAGCAGGCTTGCTGGACGCTGGCGGACGACTGGTGGCGATCCTGCCAGAAGGCGCACGCAACGCGGCAGACCTGTTGCCCGGCATGACACTGGAATGGCATGGCCCACTCCACAACCAATTCGCGGGCACCAGTGTCAGCGTGATGATCCTCACAGCAATCCATAAGCAGAGGCATGCCTGATGCAAACCAAAAACAAGAAGTCCATGACCGCCGCCGAGCGCCGTCACGTTGCCACAGTCAAGCAACTGCCGTGCAGCGTGTGCGACTCCGCAGGGCCGAGCGAAGCGCACGAGATCAAGCAGGGCCAGTGGTTCACCAGCGTTGCGCTGTGCCTGTACTGCCACCGTGACCCGGTGATGGGCCTGCATGGACAAAAGCGCATGTGGGCGATTCACAAGATGGACGAGCTGGACGCGCTGGCTGTGACGGTGGAGCGGATTGTTGAGACGGCGAGGATTGCATGAAGCATCACCAACGAACTGTGGGCATCAATGACGAGTGGATAACGCCGCACTGGATCTTGCAGCGACTCGGCAGGTTTGACCTTGATCCATGCGCTGCCGTCAACCAGCCGTGGCCCACTGCCGACAAGATGCTGACCATCAACGACAACGGGCTGGCTGCTGAGTGGTTTGGCAGGGTATGGCTCAATCCACCATTCAATCGGTATCAGCGCCCGCAGTGGATGGCGCGCATGGCAGAGCACAACAATGGCATCATGTTGGTGCCGGCCGCTTGCGAGACTGAGGCGTTCCGCGCCTTCGTGTTTGGTGTCGCCAGCGCGGTTTGCATGGTCTGGCGTCGGCCACGCTTTTGCACAATCGACGGCAGAGAGGCCAAAGCCAACAGCGGCTGCACGATCTGCCTTGTTGCCTATGGTCAGCACAACGCGGAAATCCTGCGAGCAAGCGGGCTTGGCGCTGTATTGGTGGAGGCGGCATGAGCGCACTCGAAGAAACCTTCGCCCTGCACCTTCGCGTCAACAGGCTGACCGAGTTCGAGCGCGAGTACCGCTTTCATCCCTCGCGCAAGTGGCGTTTCGACTTCGCGGCACCACGCTTGCTGATTGCAGTCGAGATCGAGGGCGGCATCTTCGGCAAGAAGTCGGCGCACAACACCGGCACTGGCATTCTGCGGGACATGGAAAAGAGCAACGAGGCGCAACGGCTCGGATGGCGCGTTTTCAGGTTTGCCGGCGACGACATCAAGAGCGGCAAGGCGGTTGAGTACATCAGGCAGATTGTTCAACAGGGGGCGGCATGAGCAAGACGGCGCGGCAGGTGGTGCAGCAGGTAATTCAGGAACTGATGACTGGCGACGATATCCGGCAACTAGCCAGCCTGTTGCGCGAGTCAGAGGATGGCATGCTGTCCACAGGCGAGCGCGAGCAGATCGTGCGTGATCTGAGGCTGTGGGAGTTCGGCAAATGGGCGCTGCTTGGCGACTCAGGCCCAGGCCAGCACATCAGGCAGGTGCTGCAGTATCATTCGCGGGTGAAGGAAAGCCCGACCTTCTGGCAGTCAATCATCCCGATGACTGACGACGAAGGTGTGGCGTTCGACGCCCTGATGGCCGCCAACCTGTCGCGCCGGCAGACGCTGGCCATCAGGTGCGCGTACCAGTATCACCAGTCCGAGGACGCTGGGGCGCGCATCATGGGCATCGGTCGGTATCAGTTCAGGGTGGCAAGAGACACAGGATTGCGGAAATTGTGTGAAGCTGCACAAACAGGTTGACACGCAGCCAGCCCGCCTACACAATCGGCCAACAGCTCGAAATCCCACCGCAGAAACCTCGCCCGAAAAGGCGGGGTTTTTTCGTTTTCGGGCATCCAGTTTGGCGAGTGACCACCGTACCCCCTCGCGGTCTCCGGGTCATGCCCGGCACTCGCCCCCAACAACGACAGGATCATCAATGGACGATTGGAGCAAAGACTTGGCCGCTGTGACTGGCCAATGGCTGGCCTACGTCTGGTTCCTGTTTCTCGCAGCATGGGGTGGAGCAGTGTCCTATATCGCCCAAGTGCGGCGCGGCAAAAAGACGTTTTCGTTGATCGAAATGGTTGGCGAGTGCGCAATAAGCGGATTCTCCGGCGTGATGACCGCCTACATTTGTGCCAGTGCAGACCTGAATTTCTTCATCACCGCCTTCTGCGTCGGCGTTGCCGGCCACATGGGCGGGCGCGGCATTGCCATGATGGAGCAGACAGCCAGCGCCAAGATCGCTCGCATCCTGAACGCAGAGCCACACGAAAAGCCGTGAAGATCCATGACGGTAATCACCCACCTTCGCCAGTACCAGCGCGCTTAGGCTCAAAGGTTTCTGGATTTTCGCCGCGCCTGAAGGCGGCCCGCAATGTGTAGTAATTGATACCTCGGTTGGACGCGATTTCTTTAAGTGGTTGCCCATTCCAGCTAATTGAGTTTTGCTTGTTACGGCTTTGAACCTGCCTTGTCGCCCAGCGGCAGTTAGCTGGCTCATAGTTGCCGTTGACGTTAATTCTGTCGATTTCCGTATGTGGTGGAGCTCTCCCCATATCTTCAAGAAATGCGGCAAAGCTATTGGCCCAGCGGTCACAAAACTTTATCCCGCGTCCGCCGTAAACGGGGTATTTCGGGTTCGATGGATTGAGGCAACGCCCCTTGGCGCCAGCCCATGATCGATACTCTCGAGATTGTGTTTCTCCGTGCTTGAAAGAGGGGTGGGGAGCTCCAAGCCTGCAACCACAATCTTGCCGATTAAGAAGATTGGTGGCGTGGGCTTCAATAATGTTGCCGCAGACGCACATGGCTTTCCATTTGCGATCCATGGTGTTCTCGAGCAGTGTGAGGTTGTGAATCTTTCGCCCAGGCTCCCACGCATCGCCGCGATAGCAGCCGCAGCTTTTAGTTTTGCTGGTGCGAAGTCGTTGAGTTTGGACAATAGTTTGATTGCCGCAGTCGCACTTACAAAGCCATTGGGAGTGGGTCGTATTTTCGTAAATCGCTGGGGCGGCTCGAGCCACCACAACCAACATTCCGAAGCGCGACCCCTCGAGCTGCAGTCTTTTCATTGAAAATATCCTAGCACACAGAAGGGTGCATTATAGCATGCAGCTTGATTTGGTTCGCAAGTCCCTAATAGCGCATGAGGGCATGAAGCTTGCGATGTACACATGCACAGCCGGCAAGCCTACCATCGGCGTGGGACACAACTTGGAACGGCCAATCAGCGAACGGGCAGCCAAGGTCATTCTCGACGATGACATTGCCGACTGCATCATCGACCTGGATAAAAGTTTCAAAGGCTGGCGTGATCACGACGATGCAAGACAGAACGTGCTGGTTGAGATGTGCTTCAACATCGGCGTCAACGGTCTGAAAAAGTTTGTAAAGATGTGGCAAGCCCTTGAAAATAAAGACTATCAGGCCGCATCAGACGAAATGTTGCAGTCAGCGTGGCGTACTCAGGTAGGCAAGCGGGCTGTAACGCTGGCTCAGGCAATGCGCGGCGACTGATGCGCCGTGTACTGCAGGCCGCAGAGCTGGCAAACGCCGTTTACGACCTGACCGTACCTGCTGGCCTGGCCATTCACGGCATCGAGCGCATCAAGCACATCCCGACCGACACAAGCGGCATGGCCTACCTGGCACCGTATGCCACGACCATCGCATTCGCTGGCACAGCATCAGGACGGGACTGGCTGACAAACATCAAGGCCAACAAGCGGGACTGCTTCGGCTGGTTCCCGGCGCATGCCGGCTTTTCGGATTGTGCAGAGGCGGTATTTGAGCAGTGCCTTGAGATCGCCGCGCACAGCACGGCACCGCTGGTGCTGACAGGGCATAGCATGGGTGGCGCAGTCGCCACATTGGTGGCAATTGGCTTGGCCTCAAAGCTCAAGGACTCAGGCCGCAACATCAGCCTGATTACCTTCGGCCAGCCGCGAGTGAGCAAGGCATCCCTGATAGACAACGCCTTCCACGGCGAATACATCCGGGTGGCCAACGGCAGCGACATCGTGCCGAGAGTCCCAAAACTCGGCTACAGCCACGCCGGCCAGTTCCTGTATCTGCGCAACCGTGGCGGCTACTGCGTCAATCCTGGCATCAGCGAGACGATGCTGGACAGGCTGACGGCATGGCAGCACGACCGAATCACTGACCACAGCATGCCGGCCTACATCCGGCAGTTGCAGAGGGTAATCGCATGACCGCACACCAGATATTTGCCAGCGCCGTCAGGGCATCGCTGCTGTTGATCGTGCTGGTGGTTGTGCTGTTGGCGGCTGGGTGCACCTTTGCCCGCTACTCCAACCCCGACCATTCCCTGACCGTGATCGACCTGCACCCCACTGGCAACACCGTGGCGCTTGATGCTGCACTGACTGGCAAGGGCAGGCTCACACTTAACCGCGAGCAGGGCGGCACCGAAGGGCTTGTCTCCGAAGTGGGCGACATCGTTTCGCCGAATCCGTTGGACTGAACCAATGACAATCGCCAGCGGCCGCATCACCATCAAGATTGACGTAGAGCAGACCAATACTGCCGGCGTGTCCGAAGTCTCGGCAGTGACGGCAATCAAGGACATTCTGGACTTTACCAACGGCACTGGCGCGGATCAGGCAAGCGCATTGTGGTCATCGACCCGCACGCTTGCCGCCAGCGCAACGGAAGACCTCGACTTTGCAGGCTCCCTGTCTGACCCGTTCGGCACTACCGTTGCGGCTGACAGGATCAAGGCGATCTATGTGTCGGCAGCAAGCGCCAACACCAACAACGTCAACGTGGCGCGTTCAAGCTCCAATGGCGTGCCACTGTTCCTGGCTGCAAGCGATGGCTTGGCAGTACCTCCGGGCGGAAAGTTCCTGCTGGTTGCCCCTGATGCCAATGGCGTCAACGTGACAGCAGGCACTGGTGACAAACTGACATTCACCAACAGCGCGGGCAGCACCAGTGTCACGTACACGGTCGCTGTGCTGTATACGGTCTGATGCCAAGGCTGACGACGCTCAAGTCGGGGCTGGCAAGATTGCCGGCGAAGGTAGCGCAGCCAGCAGGAGTTGAGCGTAAGCGCGGCCGGGCTGGCATGGCTGACCGTCACGAGATCAGGCAAAGGGATAAGGGCTTGTGCCAAGCCTGCCTGCTCAGCGGACTGGTGACACTTGGCACAGAGGTAGACCACACGGTACCGCTGGCTGATGGTGGAAGCGATACGCCTGACAACAAGCAGCTGCTGTGCAGTCCATGCCACGCAGCGAAGTCGGCAACAGAGGCAGCACAAAGGGCAAGGGGGTAGGGTGGTGAAAATCCTCAAAAAGTGGCGAATTTGGACAC
>JACCDR010680307.1_pt1 | contig 39676 bp, 67 predicted proteins | sample 7446431 | NCBI WGS metagenome assembly JACCDR01 (sample SAMN15323443, study PRJNA562643) | freshwater metagenome | isolation source: river surface water | place: USA:Blue River Watershed | collected 2017-08-17
CACTGACGTAGCTAAGTCTGTGGATGGCTGACCACTCCTGGCGTGCTGTTTTACCTGTTCGGCTGATGCTTCCTGTGACCGTTCGGAGGATTCAACTAAGCGTGACTGAGAGTAACATTGTGTGTATTGGGAGCACCAACGCACAGGAGAACTCCATCATGGGTGAGACTTACTTGATCTACGGCCAGCTCGCGTGGGGCCGGGGTAGCACACTGGATGCGGCGAAGCGGCAGTTCCGGAACGCCGGCGGGCGGCTGGGCCTGGGGTACACGATCCTGCTGTTCGACAAGGACACGAAGGTCGGTGGCGTGTCCGGGGTGGGGAGCGTGTCGTACGAGGGGAATGCGCCGACCAGGACGGTCGTGAAGTCCCGGGTGTGAGCCCGTTGAATAACGCCCCGCTGGATCTTGTCCGGCGGGGCGTGGCTTATTCGGTGGCGCGGACGGCGCGGACGTCGACGATCAGGTGGTCGATGACGGAGACTTCGACTCGTTGTCCGTCGGTGGTGGTGTAGACGGCGTGGTGGACGATCCGGCCGTCGACGGGGTGGGGTGCCGACGTTTCCACGTCGACCGCGCCGGAGAGTACGGCTTGTTCCAGCAGTTGTGTGGCGCGCAGTGGTGTGGTGCCGGAGACATAGCCCTCGTAGTCCGTCCATCTGCGCATGGTGACGTGGTAGTCGTGCTTGCGGGGTTCTTGATCGTCGGTCATGAGCTGGTCCGGATGGCGTGGACGGAGTGTTCTTCGGGGCCGTAGATCTTGAGGTCGGTGTGGCCGCCTTCTTGGGGGTTGCGGATGACGTAGTAGTCGTCGATGAACTGGGGTTTGTGATCGCTGTGTTGGAGGGCCTCGATGAGGAGGCTGACGGCTCGTTCTGGGCTGATGGCGTCGATGGTGCTCGTGTAGGTGGTCAGATAGGTGAGGGTGACCGTGTATTCGTGGCTGGGGGCGAGGTCGTCGTGGGGCTCGGTCATGACGTCGGAGAGTAGTAGGGCTAGCGCTGGGTAGCGAGTAGTCTGCGGTGGTGGCTGCTGACGTTCACCGGATCACCGTGTCGCGTGAGGGCGAGTTGTGGCTGGCCGACGGCCCGGGGAATGCGCACACGTTCGCCAGAGATCCGGCGTCGCTTGATCGGCATGTGCGTGAGGCGGTGGCGCTGGCGTTGGATCTTCCGGCGTCGGCTGAGCTGACGTTGGTGTTGGAGTACAGCTATCCGGATCACCAGGGGCTTGATCAGTAGTCGTCGTGGAAGCGGGCCATCGTTTCGACCTGGGGCATGATCGCGCGTTTGGCGTGCCAGATGAGGACCGGGGCGACGGTGATCAGCGCGATGGTGGCGAGGCTGGCCGGGACGCTGCCGGTGAGGTGTTCGACCATGATGCCGCAGAGGGCGTTGAAGCAGAGCCCGATCAGCAGGCCGATGATGGAGAAGTCGTCGGCTGTCTTCGCGTGATCTTTGGCGTTGCTGAACAGGTTCACGATGATCCGGAAGAAAAACGCTGCCGCGATCGTGGTGAAGGTGATGGCCTGGACAGCGTTGCTCGGCACGAGGAAGACGCAGGCGGTGCCGAGGACGCAGCGGGTCAGGAGGGTGCCGAAGTCGGCGAGGAGGAGGAGACAGCCGAGGGCGGCGGTGCGGCAGCCGACTCGGTCGAAGGCGTCTTGGGCGTCGGCGTGGACGTGGCAGGTGCAGTTCCTGCCGTGGTCGTGACTCAACCGATCGCTCCATTGTGGAAGGTCACACCGGGCGTGATATGGACCAGGGCTTAGCGGGGGAACCCCTGTCCGGAGACATCCTCCGGATCTACGCCGCCCGGTGTGACGGTGAGGCTACGTCGAACGTGTTCAATGGAGTCATTTACGAACCCGTCCGGAGGCGTCCTGCCGGCTCTATGCCGTTCGACGTAGCTGTCTGTGGGTCACGCCAGACGTGTTCAATGTGGGCCATACCAAACCCTGTCCGGAGTCGTCCTGCCGGCTCTATGCCGTCTGGCGTGACGTTTGTGGTGGAGTCCCCGGCAACATCCCTGTGAGTTGGCGGACCGGGATGTTGCCGGGGTGTTGGAGTTCCGTCCACTTGGTTCGTGCTGCGCTTGATCCCCCCACTGTGGACGGCTCCCCCTGGTCCAGCCTGTTGCGCAGAGCTGGACCAGAGATCATGTTTAGTTCTTGTTCGAGATTTGTTTGTACTGCTCGTCGGTGAGAAGTTCGACGCCGCTGGCGACGAGTTTGTCGCGGTGGCGGTCGCAGAGGAACACCATTCCTTCGCCGTCGACGACGATGCCGTTGCTTGGGTTGATCTCCGGGCAGGGGGTCTGCCAGTCGGCTTCGGTTTCGTTCCACATGTTGCGGCCGGCGTCGCAGACGGGTCGGCCGTTGTCGTTGACGCGGAATTGCATGAAGACGTAGCCGCGGTCGGTGAAGAACTTGTCGGCGACGTGGCTGTGGAGTTGGCAGAAGCCGATGACGGTGTTCTCGGGGACGCGGCTGTCGTCGAAGACGTAGGCGACGGTAGGGCTGTTGGTGCAGGGGTCTTCCCAGTTGAGGCCGGCGATCCGTTTGGGGTTCTTGATGGTGCGGCCGGCTCCGCAGAGGACTTCAGGCTGCTGCGGTGGCTTGGGTGGTTCGATGGTGGCCAGCGCGGTGCTCCTTTCCTCTGACGTCCTTTGTGGAAGGTCCAGGTCGGCGTAGATCGGGTTGAGGGCCAGGTCGCCGAGTTGCTGGAGGGCGAGGTAGGCGGCCGTTTGATCCGCGATCGTGGTGCCGAGTCCTTCGTGGATATCGAGTGAGGCGTCGTGCATGACGCGGGTCGTCCTTCGTTCGGGTGACGGTTGGGGCGGCACGCGGGCCTCCGGCCAGGGGCGTGTCGGCTTTCGCACGATATGGCACTGTCGGCTGATTCCGGCATACCGTCCGGTCGCGTGTCGTGACGAGCCGTAGCGCTGGGTGACACTGGTCGGATGGATGAGAGGCCCGATCCGCTACCCCTGTCGTGGCACCACAAGGTGCTGGTGGCGCTGTTGAGCGTCGGCACGCTGTTCTTTACCGCGCGCAACCTGATGGATGGCCCGCTGTCGGCCGTCGATGCGTTCGGGCTGGGCCTGTGCAGTGCCGGCCTGGCGACGTACATGTTCGTCGTGGTGCCGCTGCTGCGGTTGTTGAGCCGGTCGCGGGCCTTGCTGGCGCAGGTTCACAAGCAGATGACGGCGGTGGACCCGGATGACCTGGTGTTGGTGTCCGGGGCGCATTACGACAAGGACGTGACGCTGCTGGTTCACCTGGGCCGGCGGGTGCCGGTGCGGGTGGCGGTGTGGGCGTTGCACACGGCGGCGGAGCGGCTGTGGGACGCCGACGGCTTCTTGGAGGACTTCCTGATACCGATGCGGCCAGATGATGCGGGTGAGGAAACATCCCCTGAACAGCCCACTTGATTTAACGCGAGTGAGGTTGCAGGCTGGGTCGGTGGACACCTTCGCGGGGTACGCGAAGCTGGCCGAGGAGGTTGCCTGATGGTGCGAATGCCGAAAGACCCGTTGATGAGGGGCTACCCAGCCGAGGAGATCCCCGAGGGGGCCAGCATCCCGGGCTGGTCCCGCGAGGGGACCGTGTACCGGCAGGTGGTGCTCAACATCCCGGACCGGCTGGTCGGGGACGGCTTCCGCCGGCTGACGATGTCGGACGGCATCCAGGGCACCTACCCACCGAGGTACGTGATCTTCGCGTTCCCGCCGGGGATCATCCCGGACGTCGACATCGACAACGAAACGCCGATCGCCCGCCGGGTGGGGGCGGAGCGGACGCCGACGCCGCAGGAGCTGGCCGAGCCGGGGACGATGATCCGCCGGTGGACGGAGGATTCGCCGCAGCGGGGTCGGGTGTACGCGCCGATCCCGTGCCACGAGGAGCAGGTGGTGATCTTGGCGCCGTCGCAGCGGGTGCGGACGATCCTGTGCCGGGTGTGTTACGCCCCCTACCGGTTGGGGTTCACCCCCGACGGGGACGGGATGTGGTACGCCGACTTCTACGTGATCGGGGAGCCGTACGTGTTGTCGCGGAAGCGCAATGGCCGGTCGAGTACCTGACCGGCGCGTGCTCGGCACGATGGCCACGCCGGACCGGTTGACGACGATCCGGGCGATCAGGGTCGGCGCCCGTCAGTTCTTCGAGCTGGAGGCCGCCGGTCAGGTTCGGGCGTTGGACTACTCCAGCTTGATCCTGACGCTGCGATTGGACCTGGGTGTGGAGTTGGCTGACCTGATCGAGGTACATCCGTAGCTAGATCGGGTGTCTACCAACGATTCCCGGATGATCCACTTTGTACGATGGGCGGCATGACCGTCACCGAAGGTGCGTACGTAGGTAAGCCGAGCCCTCATCACTTGAGGGTTGTCTGCGACAAGCAGCCGGTCGATGACGAGATCCTGTCCCGTTACTACGACAGGCTGCCGAAGGGCGCCACCGTCTCCTGGGACCGTCAGGCGGGCCATACCGAGTTCACGTTCTTCGTCGACGCCGACTCGATGGCTGCCGCGGTCGTGATCGCCACCGAGATCGTCGGCCGGATCGTCGTCGACGGGCTGCCCGGTTCCTCCATTGTGGAAGTTCGGGTGGTGACCGAGGCGGAGTTCATTGCCCGTGTTGATCCGGACCGCAAGATTCGGGAGTGGTGCGGAGCCGAAGGCATCCCGGTGATGTGAGCGGCTACCGAGGCCCGCTGGAGAAGATCACCGTCAACCTGACGCAGCGGTCGCAGAAGGCCCTCGAACTGGCGGCAGAGCTAGGCCAGGGGCACAAGACGGACACGATCAACAAGGCACTCCAGGTCCATGCGTACCTTCTCCAGGTCGAGGCGAGCGGTGGAGTGATCTACGTCCGAGAGACACCCGACGGGGAGATGATGCGGGTGAGGATCTTCTAAGTGAATCCGCACGATCCGACGACGATCGAGTCCCGGACCGACCTGACCAATGCGTTGAGGCACTTAGGGAGCACTGGGGAAGGGTGGCGAGAGGCCATGGAAGCGGGTGAAGTCGGCCGGCGTCTCAGTCCGGCGGAGGCGCACGCCGTGCGGCGTGGTCCGGCGAACCGCCACGTCAAGTTTGGTGAGGACGTCACCGACCTGTTGATCGACGTGCACATCGAGTTCGAGAACGGCCAGGTCTACAACGGCAAGGTCTGGTCGGCTGAGTCGAACCTGTGCACGTGGGAGCTGATCGTCGACCACCCGGGATTCCCGGACGCTGAGGATCTCATCGCGCGCGGGGATCACCTGTGGGTGATCTCGTTGAACGACATCACGTCCTGGCACAAGGGCTGACCCGATGATCAGCCGCCGACGGGCGCAGGCGCAGTGGCTGCGATGGGTCCGGTATGGACAGAAACTCTACGGCCCGGACCTCGCCCGGTATCCGCTCCGGGGCCGGGCGCCACGTGGCGTGGTGCGGGCGTACAACCGGTGGGCGATGGTGATGAACCGGCGGGGCCACTTCAGTACTGGCACGCCCCCGTGGTCGCGGTACAGCCTCTGAGGCAGTCACAACGGGGTGCGCCGGGCGAGGTCATGCGTCGGTTCGTCCTTGCGCGGTTTGAAGATCATGTACGGGCTGGCCGCGGCGACCTCGGCGCGCATGCGCGACATCTCCAGCTCGTAGGCGAAGTGGAACTGGGCCAGCCGTTCCATGGTCCGCTTGATCCAGAACGAGGCGCTGGCCTCGGTGGCGGCCAGTCGACCGGTGAGGTTGTGCACCTCCAGTTCCTTCGCCGCCTTCGCCCGTTCCAAGGTCCAGTTCGCTTCCGTCAGGGTGGCGATCTCGTCGTTCTTGGCGGTGAGCTGGGCGGTCAGGTCGGCGACTTCCTGGCGGAGGTTGGCGATGAGCGCAATGGACGTCTCAGCGGTTTCCTTGGCGATGTAGGTGGCGTTCTCGGCCCGGACCCGCTCGGCTTCCGCATTGAGCTTCTCGGTCTCGGCACCGATCTTTCCCGATTCCGCGTCGGTCTTGCGCTTGTTCGACTTCATCATGTATAAGACGACGCCGAACCCGCCAAGGGTAACGATGGGCTGGACAACGTCAATCACTGTCTTGAGGTCCATCGTTCGTCTCCTCGCTCACCACTGGGTCGGCAGCACGCGGTCCACTGTAGAGGCGGAGGCTGGGTTCAAGCTGCGAAAACATACGCACGTTCGAGTGACACACGGCTGGCTGCTATACGGCTGACCGCCGTCAAATACGCCATGTGGCGGATTTAGACCTGGTCAGCTTGCCACGTTCCGTGCCGGCTCTTTACTATTTGTGGCTGGGGCTGCGGATGTGGACGCCAACCCATCAACCGTTGGGGCGGACTGGAATCCGTTCGTGTCCGTAGCCCTCGGTCTCCCTGCCGCGTTTGGTTGTCAAAAGGGAATGAGGGCTCGGCCCGCCGGATCTTGTCGGATCACCTTCGTGGTGGTGGGCCGGTCCCTTGTAGAGCGAGGCGAGGTACACCATGTCGCTGCCGCCGTTAGTGACGCCCCAGCGCGGGGAGACCGTCTATGTGGCGATGAACGACGAGCATCTGATGAACTACCAGCGGTGGCTGCGGTCGCATGATCTGTGGCTGGAGCGGGCGCCGAATGAGCGGGTGCGGTTGTTTGTGATCCGGAGTGGTGGGGGTCACGACTGAGGTTCCCTTGTCACGTGCCGGCGAGGGTGGGGCGGTCTGCTGTTGCGCCGGCGGGCCGCCCTCTGTCTGTCCACTGTGTGGAATGGGTACCCCCTGAATGCACTGATAGCGGTCGATCATGATACAACATCATTCATCTTTCCTCTTCCGTCATACATATTTCCCTGCTGAACATCGGCCCTCGGGAGCCTGTTTTTCAGGGTGTTGGCGATGGCCTCCGGACGTCCGCTGGGTGCGGGTTCTCGTTCGAGGGAGTTCCTCGGCTTACCGGTGTAACCGGCTTTAGCGCGCCCGGTAGTTCCTTGTGTCTTCGTTCCTCGAAAAGACAGGGAGACTCAACGCGGTGGCCAAGTACGAGGTGCTGGTGGTGGTAAGGGCGAGGAAGGGCGGGCGGATCTGCCCGATGACGTCGAAGCACATTGTGAAGACGGGTTCGCGGGTGGGCTATGCCCGGACGGTGATCCATCGGGCGGAGATCGGCTGGGTGTGCAAGATCTGCGTGGCTGAGGTGAGCATCGGGGGGATGTTGCCGTGGCCGAAGGATTGGTCGTTGGAGGAGACGATCGTCTCTGACCGTGACGGGGTCTGTTCTCGCGATCGTTTCCATCCGATCTCGGTTGGTCAGGACGTGGGGAAGGTGCACGCGCCTGGGTGGCGGGGCAAGGTCTGGGTGTGCGATGCGTGTATCGAGATGTGCCCGGATCTTCAGATTCGGCCGCCGGCGGACATGGTGTACAAGCAGTCGTTGGGCGGGGTGTTCGAGGAGCTGTCCGAGTTGGACAAGCTGTTCATGGATGATCCGGAGTGATCCATTGACGATGGTTCACTCGGTGGGGTGAATGGCGGGGACTTCAGGGTCGGTACGCGGATAGCCTGCGTCCGGCCCTGTTGTCATCGTGAAGGTGGTGTCGGCGCATGTTGCACGCTGAGGGTTGCTCGTGTGAGTCGAAGATCGATTCGTATGAGATGCCTGGTGGGGTGGTGTTCGAGTCCCGGTCGACGGATGCGTCGTTGCACATGGTGGTGGAGCTGATGATCCGGCACGGGGTGGCGAAGATGTCGCTGTCAGCGTTGGAGTGTGACTGTGATCTGCCGACGCGGTGGAAGTTGGAGACGCGGATGGTGACGGGCCATCGCGGGCCGACGGGGTTGGCGATGAGCGAGGATCCGCTGGCCGGTCGGGTGTTGGTGGGGGCGTCGGTGTTGCGGCAGCTCGGGGTTGAGGTGGAGTTGACGACGTCGGCGCCGGACTTCGTGCCGGAGGAGTGGGTCCGCAAGTTCGGTCGGGAGTGAGGGGTGCGGGTGCGTCGGGATTGGGTGTCGTTGTCGTTGCTGGATGCGGCGGTGGCGGTGCGGGAGCTGCGGGGTGCGGGGAAGTCGGTGGAGGTTCGGGTGCGGCGGGAGGATATTGCGACGGTGGTGCGCCGGTTGGCGGCGGAGGGGATCCGGGTTGGTCAGGAGGTGATGGTTAAAGGTAATGACAGGGTGGCGGCGGGTCGGGCGATTGTGAAGGCGCTGGATGGACAGGAGTCGGCGGTGGGATGAGCTGGTGGCGCGGGCTCGGGTGTGGCTGGTGCTGTATCCGATGTGGATTACTGCGTTGCTGGTGTCGTTGTTGGTCGGTGAGCCTTCGCTGTCGTGGTTCATTGCCGGGTTCGCCGGGTTGGTGGTCGTGGTGGATGCGGTGACGGTGGTTCAGGCGGCGGCGATGGTGTACCGGGCGCGGGACAGGTCGAGGGTATTTCCGCGGACGCCGGTGTTCATGGGTGCGTTGGTGGTGGCGCGGTGGGTGTTGCGGCGTCGTCAGCGGCGGTAGCTGGTATTACGGGCTGGTAGCTCAATGGGTAGAGCGGCGGACTTTTAATCCGCGGGTTCGGGGTTCGAGTCCCCGTCGGCCCACTTTGGGGGACTTTCAAATCCGCCACGTGGCGGGTTTGGACATCTGTTCGGTGGTCACTGGATTGATGTCGGTGAGCGTTCAACGGTATGGTGGCGCAGCCCCTGTTGGTGGGACATTGTCCTTCGTGTGGGTGATTGCGACAGCGGGGTTGGCACAGTTGACCGTGTTGCGGGTGTCCGAGGTGGCCTATCGTCGGGCCATGAGCGCTGGGTGGTGATGATCGTGGCGAGTGGTGTCCCGGTAGTGATCTACGCGAAGGTGTTCCACGTGTCGGGTCCGGTCATTGAGGATTACGACCACATCGCGTCTTGGGTGGTGTCGGGGAAGTCGGTGCGGGCGTCGTTGCCTCGGGATGAGGTGGTCGTTTGTCCGACGCATCACTATCCGGCGCATTGTCGGTGTGAAGACGAGTCTCGGTGGGCTCGTTTCCGGGTGGGTATTTACGCGACCGAGGTTGGTTCCGTGGCCGATGTTCAGGTCGTTGGGGGGTCGTGATGGTTCGCCGGGCTGAGGTGCTGCTGTTGGAGCGGCGGTTGGAGTTGCTGGGGGAGTGGCTTCATTTACATGAGCGGGCGGAGACGTTGGCGTCGATGCGGCAGCTCCGGTCGCATTACGACAGTCAGCTTCGCAACGTTGATCGGGCGCGGTTGCGACAACCATGACGGACGGGCTGATGCTGGGGGCGGTGTTGGCTCATATTGAGCGGCATCTGGACCGCTGGGATCAGGGGACGTTCTGGTCCACCGGGGACGGTGGCAGTGTTCATTGCCTGGCTGGGTGGACGCTGGTGTTGTCGGGTAAGGATCTGGGTCGGATCCTGTCGAGCCCGGGTGGGTATGGGAAGGCGCTGCGGATCGCGCAGTCGGTGCTCGGCTTGTCGGATGCGCAGGCCCGGTTGTTGTTCCGCTCCGGGTCATATGCCGACTTCGCCGAGTTCGCGGCGACGGTGCGCCGGGTGACGGGGCTGGAGTTCGCGGGGATGGCTGCCCGGTATTAAGGGTGTGCGAGTTCATTTCGCTGGCTGTCCGGTGTGGACGCACGGGTCGATCGAGGCTGGGTGTTCGTGTCCTCGGCCGTGGCGGGTGCGGAAGTCCCGCGATCCGTTGGATCGGTTTCCGTGGCGGGTGGAGCGGGCCTGTGAGGAGGACGGCTATGAGCTGTTCATGCGGGCGGGGTCGTTTGATCGGGCGTGGAAGTTGGTCCAGGCGATGGTGTCGATCGAAAGCATTCGTCTCTGATGATGTCTGAGCAGCAGGTTCGGGCGTATGTGGAGGGGTTGCTGGGGCGTCGGCTGCGGGCGTCGGTGTCGGCGGATGAAGCCCTCGCCATGCTGCGTCAGCATGTGCAGGCTCAGCGGGCACGGATCAGGTCGTTGTCCCGGTTGATGAGGGACAAGGAGCGGGTGGTGGATGTCGCGTAAGCGGGTGACCTCTGTCGCGGTCCGGGATGCGATGACGTCGGTTGTGGAGCAGTTCCCGGGACGCAAGGATCCGCGGCCGGCGGATGGGAAGCCTCCCCGGTATGTGGTGAACGGTGCGCCGCACTGTTTCGTCGCCCATGTTCTGTCGCGGCTGGGCTGGTCGGTGGGTCAGCTCCATGCCCTGGATGCGGAGCCGGGTGATGGGCCGCCGTTGGCGGGGGTGAAGATCGCCACGTCGCAGCATCCGTCGTTGCGGCGGGTGGATCCGGTGGCGTTGAAGCTGCTCGCCTTTGTGCAGGCTCGTCAGGATCGGGGGTTCACGTGGGCATCCATTGTGGATTCCGCGTTTGCGGTGAATCCGTCGTTCCCGAACTGGGACCGTGATCGGAAGCCGTGGCTTGACGAAATCACCTGATTGAGGAACGGCCGGCGGATGGTTTGTCCGGATACGATGGTGAGGCGGGACCGCGTCTGGGACTGGGTGCTGCTGGTGCTCCCAAAGCTGCCGCTGCTGCTTAGTCCTTCGTCAGGAGCCGACGTGGTCCCGCGCCAAATGCTGGGGGTGGTTCCTGAGGCTGCCCCTGGAGTGGCCGGGGGTGGGTCCAGATGCTCGCCTCCGGCCCCACCGTCCGAAGGGTGCACACGTGGTACGTCGGGCCGCTGCGGGGATTGTCCTGGGTCTTCTCCTGGCCGGGTGTGCCGGCCCGGTCGATCGGGAGCCGACCACTGGTCTGCCTTCTCCGGTGTCGCCGACTGTCTCACCGTCGCCGTTGGCGCCGTTTGAGAGCCCTCAGGAGGTCTTCGAGCGGCTGCGGGGCGGCGGGGTGATGTGTGACGGCTACACCGACATCCCGCCGGCGCAGTTTGATCCTGAGGCGATCGAGTCCGGCTACTGCACCATGGTCGACAAGATCGAGTTGAACGCCTCCATCTACCGGACCGCCGCTGACGCCGAGTCGAGCGTGCAGCGGATCTTCCACCTGCCGGCGCAGGACAGCTACGGCTCGTTCGGGGTCGTCGGGGACCGCTGGTCGGTGATGGTCGCCGAACACGGTCGGGATGTCCTCACCGACGTGCAGCGGGTTCTCGGTGGCCGGATCGTCTCCTACGAGCCGGTCGCCATCACGTGAAGTACCTGGTGACGGCGGTGCCGTGGGAGCACGGGTGGGAGTTGTACATCCCGACGGTCGGGGTCACGCAGGCGTCCACACTGGAGGCGGCGCCGGCGATGGCGATCTCTTACATCTCCCTGCTGCTCGATGTGCCGCCGGAACGGATCACGGTGGAGATCACGCCGATGCCCCGCGACGTGTTCGAGGATCTCTAGCCGAGCTGGGGGGCACGTTTCGTCGCGTGGTGCAGGACCGGGTAGCTCCAGTACATGGTGATGAAGTGCAGCTCGAACCGGGGGTTGCCGGTGCGCAGGTTCATCAACGCGAACCGGGCGGAGACGAGGCCGGCGAGATCCTTGCGGTCGACGAACGGGAAGCAGTTCTCGCAGGCGTTCCACCGCCCGTCGTCGGTGATCTCGCGGGGCGGATGGATACCGGTCGGGTCGGCGACCATTACCTTGCTGCGGGGCGAGCACAGGTACTGCCAGACGGCCCAGGCCAGGCCGCAGAAGTCGCAGCGGAACTTCGCGCCGACGATGGCTGGGATCGCGGTCGGCTCGTGGTCGTAGGGGTGGCCGTTGAAGTGCCGGTAGACGACCTCGGCGCCGTCGATCTCGCGGCCGAGGAGTTCACCGCAGGTGGCGCACATCGGCTGACCATCACCCAGTGTCGGTCCGCTCACGTTTCGTAGCGTAGTCGACCTGGGTGCGTGATCGTTAGATCGCAGTGGACGAAAATACTGAACTCCGCCGGCTGTACGCCGACGCTGTCGCCGACCTCAGGATTTCCGCGTTCCGGGCGGCTGAGGCCCAACGTCGGGCACGGATCGCCGTGTGGGTCGCCGGGACGTCATTCGTGTTCTCATTCGTCGCGGCGGTCCTGGTGACTATCCGCGTCATCGTCGAGTAACGACCGCAACCAGAGCTGGCTCTGAGGTATGAATGGTGTCGCGTCGCCGGTCGGGCGTGGGAACGTTGTGGACACTTGAACACGGGACCTAGCTCTGTCCGGGTTTGGATTCGTGGCCCAGCGCTGCAACGATCCACGGGCACGTCCGGCCGGCGACGCGGCTCCTCGCACGTCGGGCCACCGCGATACACCGGTGACGCCACCAGCCGCCCCTGGGGCATCTTGGGCGGCTTGGGTTGAGGACGGTTCCCCCGGACTGTCCGAGTAGCGAACCGTCGCGGTGGCCCGACCCGATGAAGTACACGGCCCCGGGGAGGCATCGCGGCACGGCCACCGTCGCACCCCTCGGGGCGTCAAACGTCCACCCGGGAGGGTCCACCATGGCGGTACTTCAGGACGCGGTCGCGTTCGCCCACGACATGTCGTTGATCGGGCTGCGGACGGCGGCGATCACCCGCGTCGCCCGGCAGGTCATCGACAGCGACAGCCCGGACCCGCAGGCCCTCGACCTCGCGGTCAAGGTGATGGCCGAGCCGACCTTGTACGAGCTGCGGTTCTCGTGGGCGCTGTCGACGGTCGATGATCTGGTCGAGCTGTACGGCGCCAATGACACCGACGGGGTCGCCGAAGCGATGGTGGCCGCAGTGATCGAGGTGTGGAACAACGTGGCCGGCACCTCGTCGGACGTGTAACCGATGGAGTAGCCCGACCGCGGTCCGCGGTGTTGATCCACTGTCTTAAGGAGACACTCCTATGTGCTGGAGCACCTGCTGCAACTGGCTGACCGTCTTCGTCGGGGTTGGCGTCGGGATCGGCCTGTAGTACGGACTGGGGAGGGGCTGGGCCTGTTCTGCCAAGAAACACGCCAGCTCCTCCCCGCCGGCGGTCAGGTGTCGATGTAGGTGACCAGCCTCGCCCGCCGCTGGTACAAGGAGTTGAGTCGGGCGATCGTGTCCAACCCGAACGAGGCGATGTCGGCCATCGTGGCTGTCCAATACTCGCCGGTGTCGGTGACGTAGCAGGCGCCGGTGGTGCCGAGAACGATCGCCCCCAGGACGTCGGTGTCGTCGAACTCCTCGCCGGATGGTCCTCGGTAGATGATGTCCGGGTCGACGAAGGCGTCCGGGGGTCGGAGATAGACCGTGTGTTCGGGGCCGTGGCAGTAGATGAACGGGTCCACGGTGGCGGTGACGGTCTCCCCGGTGTCCGGCTCGTAGGCGGGCACGGTGACGGACAGGGATTCCTCGATCGGCCAGATCGCCGCGACCCACATGCCGCCTTCGCCGCCGTCGTGGTAGGACGGATCGTTGACCGGCCAGGTCACCCACCCGGATGATCCTTTTCGTCGCAACATGCCGGGGAGTGTAATGACGCGCCGTCACTCGGTAGTAACGATATGGCGATTCTTTGCATGGTGTCCTTCGATGGGGTGAGCCGCTAAATGCAGGCCCACGAAATCGCGAAAGTCTTTCCCCTTCTTGACGCCGAGCAGCTTCAGCGGTTGATCGACGACATCCAGGCCAACGGGCTGCGGCACCCGATCGTGGTGTTCGAGAACCAGATCCTCGACGGCCGCAACCGGCACAAGGCGTGCCTGAAGGCCGGCGTCGAGCCGACGTTCACCGACTTCGACGGCGACTACTCGGCCGCGGTCAGATACGTCACCAGCGAGAACCTCGTCCGCCGGCATCTGACCAGCAACCAGGCCGCCCTCGCCGCGTCGCGGCTGGCGTCACTGGGCCAGGGCCGCCGGGATCCGAGCCAGACGGCGGCGGTGTCGCAGGAGGAGGCGGCCAGGCAGCTCGGCGTCGGCGTCCGCACCGTCCAGCGGGCACGCAAGGTTACCGAGTCCGGCGTCGACGAGCTGGTCGAGGCGGTCGAGTCGAACGAGATCGACGTCTACACCGCTTCCGAGGTGGCGAAACTCCCGCCGGAGGAGCAGAAGGCCCTCATCGCCGAAGGGCCGGCCGCGGTGAAAAAGGCGGCGAAGGTGCTCAAGGAGCCGAAGCAGCCGCCGGTCAAGAAGCCTCAGCCGGAGGAGGTGCTGACCGCACCGGTCCCGGAGCCGTCGCGCGCCAACGACCTCGACGGGTATCTGGTTAACCTGACCGACACCATCGTCCGGATGCGGCAGTTCGTTGACCGGCTGGCCGGCTACCCGTTCACCGACCACCAGATCGCTGTCGCGGTCTCCGCCGCCAAGGCCCTGGCCGACATCGGGGTCCGGCTGACCGAGTCGGCGATGTCGCACCGCGTCACCGAGGAACCCGTGCCGGCATAAGGAATGTGGCAACCAGAAACTACGGACTGATCACCTCCGTCGAGGAACTGAAGTCCCTTGTGGACAGGCTCCTCGGCGGAGACGGCCCGATCGGCTTCGACATCGAAACCGGCTACACCGGTCCCGACGCCGCCAAGTTCGCCGTCCACCCGGAGACGGCGATCATCGCCGGCCTGTCGATCACCGACTCGACCGACTGGGCACGCTACATCCCCCTCGGTCACGACACCGGCGAGAACATCGACAACCAGACCGCTGCGTCCCTGCTGTGGCCGGTCCTCAACTCCGGCCGCGGAGTGGCCCACAACGCCTCGTTCGAGCTGCGGCACCTGTCCCGCTGGTTCGCCCGCCTCCTGCCCGACCATGCTGATGTCCAGCAGACACGCGGCTACTTCCCGATCCGGTCCTGCACCCTGGTTGAGTCCTATGTGGTCGCCGAACTTCAACGCTTCGGTCTGAAGCCGGTCGTCAAAGCGTTGTTCGACCACGACATGACCGAGCTGTACGACCTGTTCCCCGGCCTGCCGATCAACCGGCGCAAGATGCTGCGGTTCAACGTCCTCGACCCCCACGATCCGGGTGTCTTCTCCTACGCCTGCGAGGACGCCGCCTGGTGCCTGGCCATCCACGAGCACTACCACCACCGGATCAAGGACTCCCTCATCTACCGGGTCGACATGGCCGTCCTCGAATGTGTCTGCGAGGCCGAGGACACCGGGGTCGTCTACGACTGGCCGTTCCTACGCCGGGCCGCCGAAGAGGTACGCCGGTTCCGGGACCGGTACAACGCCGAGATCATGCGGGACCTGTCGGAAATGTTGGGCGAGCCCGTCGCCATCGACCTGGCCAAGCCGGCGCACATCTCCACCGTCCTGTACACCAAGCTCGGGCTGACGACCACGGTGTACACCGACAAGACCCGGGACCTGCCAGCCGGGCAGCGGAAGATGTCCACCGGCAAGATCGCCCTCGCCGGGCTGGCGAAGAAACACCCGGTCGTCAAGAAGATCCAGAACTGGAAAGAGCAGACCCGGCTGCTGGGCACCTACCTCGACCGGTACGAAGACCTCTACAACTACGCCGCCGACGGGCGGGCGCACCCGAACATCCTGTCGTCGTTCGTCATCACCGGCCGGTTCGCTGTCTCCGACCCGCCCCTCCAGCAGAGCCCGAAGAAATACCACTTCGACCTGGCCGAGGCTGCCGCCGTCCACAAAGCACACGAGGACGCCCACGGATCCAAGTGCGGGTGCAGCGAGTTCGAGCCCCCGGCCGGGACCTGTTTCAAACTGAACTTCCGGGACGCGATCACCGCCCCACCGCACCACTACATCCTCGGCTTCGATCTGTCGCAGGCGGAGCTGCGCGCTATCGCCGGCGAGGCGAAAGAGGCCGCCCTGCTGAGCGCGTTCGAGAACGGGGAGGATGTCCACCGGCTCACCGCCGCCCTGATGCTCGGCATCCCCGTCGACGACGTGACCAGCGATCAACGATCCATCGGCAAAACGATGAACTTCGCTTTGCTCTACGGCATGGGCGTCAAGAGCCTGGCCGACCGGCTCGGCATTCCCGTCGGGGAGGCGCAAGCCTTGTACGACAGCTACTTCCGGGTGTACGCCGGCATCGCCGCCTGGTCGGCCCAGCAAGTGAAACTCGGCAAAGCGCAGGGGTTCGTCACCAGCCGGTTCGGTCGCCGGCTGCCGATCTGGGAGTACCAGTCGGACAAGAAGTGGATCCGCGAGAAAGGCGACCGGGCCTGCGTCAACTATCCCATCCAGGGGGCGGCGACCGGTGACTACGTACGTATCGCCATGGTCCGCGCCCGCAGAGCCATCCAGTCCGCCGGTCTCGCCGACAAAATGCACTTCTGCATGAACATCCACGACGCCCTGGAGTGGTACGTGGACGTATCCGTCCCCCTGGAACAGGCGATCGGTGTCCTCCACGAGGCAGTGATTTTTCCCGTCGAGGGCTGGCCGATGATGCAGGCGGACTGGCACGTCGGGAAACGGTGGGGGTCGCCAACCGACATCGATCTCCTCCCGGACGGGACCATCGTCACCAAGTCCGACACCCCGCTGGATCTCGGCCCGGTCATCGAGGAAGACGACGACGGCACCGAGATGGTGACGTTCAGCGACGAGGACGTCCAGGCGGTCCACCGGGTCGTCGTCCCAGCACCGTCCATCGTGGAACAAGAACGGCGCCTGGTCATCCAGGTCGACGACATGCCCGACACCGGTGGCTACACCCAGTTCCTGGCCTACCTGAAGGCCCGGCCCGGCGACGCCCACCTCACATTGCGCACCCCGGAAGGCGACCACGAGCTGGATGGCCGGTACGCCATCGCCAGCGTCGACATCGGTGCGGTCAGCCTCATGCTCGGCCCGGCCCGGATCAGCCGGGAGGTTGACGCTGTCGACTTCGACACCATCCTAACCGACGTCGTCCTGTAACCAGCCGGCACGCAGCGGTATCAGGCAGCAAAAGAGCGAGCGAGGAGCAACACGTGCTGGTACGGCAAGGCTGGTCCGGGGAGACGGCATCGAACCGGTGGGCGAAGTTCGACATCGAGCTGGACGAGACCGATCTCGGTCGGCTCCTGCGCGAGCACGACATCGCCCCGCCGGAGGCTCTGTCGACTGTGGACGCCTACCGACTGTTGGAAGCGGAGGCGGAACGGCTCGTGCGGGTGAAGCTCGCCCAGCGGTACGGGATGCGTGACGACGACGGGTTCCTGTCGGAGTACCGGGAAACGATCAGCCGGCTCACCGCCAAGTACAAGATCAATGCTTGAGTTGTCGGTACCGATCATCCGGCAGCTCGTCGCCCAGGCCGCCGGCTGGGCCGGAGAAGCGGCCAGCCTCGCCACCGGCGCCCCGACCGTCGATCAGCTTCACACCGCCACCCCGGTCTCCCACCTGATCCAGGTGCTGGCCGACATCCGCCGGCGCATGGACCGTCTCGACCAGCTCCTGGCCAACGTGTCCGTCGTCCGGGGCCAGGTCCGCCGGCAGTCGGTCGCGGCGAAGAACGAAGCCGACGACGCCTGGGATGAGGCCGCCATCCGGCGCCGGCAGCAGCCGGTCCAGCGGGGGGATGAGTTCTACAGCGCCCGGGAGCGGGAGGCGGAGGCGAACCTGGCCACGGTGGGGGAGCGTCGCACCGCCCGCCTGGCCGCCGACACCGTGTCCCAGATCGAGGAGCACTACGACACCGTCCGGCTGTTCCACCGTGGTCTCGACCGCGACCGGCAGGACGTCCACGCCATGATCCGAGCCCTGTCCTTCGAGTCGCACCTGGAGCGGCAATGAGTGAGTCCACTGTCGAGCGTCGGCCTGAGGACGTCGAACTTGACAAGGTGATCGACTACATCCTGCGGATCGTCCCGGACAGTCACCACACGGCCGGCAGCTACCGCACCCATCTGCTCAACCAGCTCTCCGACCGGGCGCACCGCGATGACGAGGTCCGGGCGGTGAAGATCCGCCTGTCGCCGGAGCGGCTACGGGTCGTCCTCGGACTCCAGTCCGACGTCGCCGTCACCGACATGCGCGCCGACGGGAGCGAGCTGGCGGTGACGCTGCGCAGCCCGAGCTTCCCGGTGGTGGACGGTGAGGTGCCGGAGGCGGAGTTCGTGCTGGGAGCCGATCCGGTCGGGTCGCCGTGAAGTGCCACTCCTGCCACCACAACATCCCGGCCGGCGTCGCCGCCAAGAAGATGATCGTCGACTATCTCCAGGTTGACGGGACCGTGAAAACGTTCGGGTACATGATGTCGGACGGGAAACTGTCGGAGGCGACCGGTCGGATCCTGCGCGGCTATCACCACAAATGCTGGTGGGTACGCAAGAAGCGCGACGCCCGGGGTGACGCGGTCACCGGTCGGGTGATGGGAGCCGCTGTCCCGACCGGGTACTCGATCCAGGACGCCCTCGACGGCGACGCCCACACCGCGATGGCCGCCCACGTCGAACATCTGCGGGTCATCGCCCGGCAGGTCGGCAAACCGGTGGGTGATCCGACCGTCGCTGAGGCGTACTGGGCTGATGTTCGCGGCGGTCCGTATCCGCACGGGCACGAGTTCAAGTTGGACACCTACCATCTGCGGGCGCATCTGGCCCACGCGCACGGGTATCCCCGGGTGGACGATCTCCCGGCCGGGATGACGTTGCAGTCGCTGCATGAGGAGTTCCACGCCCGCGCCGCCCTGTCGGCCACGACCGAGGTCCGCACCGACGACCCGGGTCACGTCGACCCGACGACCACTGACTGGCGGCCCCAGGTCGCCGTCGACATCTGAAGCAACCTAGGACGGCGAAGGCATGACGAAGCTGCTCACCGACGACGAATACGCCCGACTGTTGGCGGAGTCCGGTACCACCCGGCCGGGGAAGCCCGGCCCGCATCCACTGTGTACGAAGCTGCGTGACATCCGGACGGCGGCGGGGATCAGCCTGTCGGAGTTCGAGCGCCGGTACAAGATTCCGGCGGTCGTCATCGGCTCCTACGAACGTGGTGATCGCATCCCGTCAATCGAACGCCTTGATGCGATCTACTCGATCTTCGGGTACCGGATCAGTGTCATCCCGAACGAGGACACTCCGGTGGTGCGGACGAAGGCGGATATGGCTAGGGATCTGCGGTCGATCGCCGAACAGATCCATCCGTCCATTGTAGAACCGGTGGAGGACGGCGAAACGGTGGTGGACAGCCCGGTATAGGTAGCAGACCTCTGACCGCGCGCGGCCGAGCACCGTCCGCGTCTGCACCAGGGACGAACGCCGGGAGACGCGCCGCCGATGCCTCAGATTGACTTCAGCCCCCAGCACAAGATCAACAAGATGGTCGACTTCGACCGGCTCAAGCTCAAGAAGGACGACAAGGCCAGGATCCTGCTGCTGGAACGGCCGACGTTCGCCTGGACCCACACCCTGCGGGCGCCGAAGATCGTCAACGACAAGGCCGTCAAAGTTTGGAAGGACGGCCGGCGCGGCGAGAAGTACGAAGACTTCGACATGGACTTCATCGCCCGCCCCCTGTGCCTGGGAGACCTCAACATCCTGGCCGACAAGGGTGTCGACGGCAAGAACTGCCCGGCGTGCGAGGCATCCCTGGAATCGGAGCAGGTTCCGCCACCGGAGCGGCGGTTCGGGATGAACGTCATCCGCTACGCCACCAACCGGGAAGGCAAGCTCCTCAAGCCGTTCCAGGCTGCTTGTGTTGTGTGGACGTTCGCCGAGAAGACGTACAACAAACTCGTCGACATCGCCACCGAGGCCGACGGGATCATCGGCCGGGACCTGATCATCGGCCCCTGCATCAACGAGTCGTTCCAGAACTACGAGAACTACCTGCCGTCCAACCAGTCGGTGTACACCACCGACGAGGCGACGAAGAACCTCATCGACGAGATCTACGCCCAGAACCGGGTCGAGGATTTGGAGGCCGCCTGCGGTCGCCGCGTCGAACGCAAATGGATGGCCAACGACATCAAGCAGGTCAACGACCGGTGGGCCATCGCCAACGGCGACACCGGCACCGACACCACGGCCGCCGCGGCGGTGGTCGCCGACGAGCTGGGGGCGATCCTCGCCGAAGCGCCGAAGCCGGCCCCGTCGCAGGCCGCCCTGCCGGATCTGGCCAGCCTGCTCGACTCGCCGCCGGCGAGCCGACCGGCGAAGGCGCCGGGGACCGACTTCGACGACCTGCTGTCGAAGTTCACCGCGAACTAAATTCCGGGGGTGACGGACCTCGGCCGGGCTCTATTGGAGGGGGACTCGGCCGAGGTCCGTCCGAAAGGAACAGTCATGGCATGTGCGTGCGCGTCGGCGATCAAGGCCGAGATGGCGGACTGGGTGGCACTCGGCGGCGGCAACAGCGGCTGCTGCGGCAACGCCGCCCACACCTACGGCTTCCACCGGCCGGCGAACGAGATCAGCTCCCGCGACTACTCCCGCCGGCACGACACCGGCACCCCGGTCGACATGAACTGGGCCTGCGCCGGCGACTTCGCCCACAAGAACCAGCCGGCGCTGCGTGCCCGCCACGCCCAGGTGCTCGCCCGCCTCATGCGCGGGGAGCTGCCGATGATCTGCGAGATGATCACGAAACCGTGGCCGGATAAGCCGGTCTACTACTGGGCTCGCTGGAATGGTGTCGGTGTCCTTCAGCGCTACACCGGTTCGGGCCACGACACGTGGTCGCACATCTCCTGGTTCCGGTCGAAGGCCGACCAGCGCGCCTACCTGTGGACCGCCGTCCCGGCCGGGGTGAAGGTGGCGAAGCCGGCCGCGTCGACGAGTTTCCCGAAGTACCCGGGCCGGATCATGGAGTTCTCGAAGCATCCGAAGGTCGACCCGGCCCTGCTCATCTGGCAGCGGCGGATGAAGCAGCGCGGCTGGAACATCACCCCGCACGGCATGTTCGGCCCGAACACGCTGCTGGTGGTGAAAGAGTTCCAGAAGGAAAAGAGACTCGGCGTCGATGGCGTGATCGGGCCGAAGACGTGGGCGTCGGCCTGGACGCTGCCCGTCACCTGATCGTGGAGGAACCGTCACCAGTCGGGGCGACAACCCGTTACCTGTCAACGTGAGCGCCGGTAACTTCGCGTACGCGGAGCTGTTGCCCGAGGACTACCCCATCACCATCCGGCTGTACCGGACCGACACCGGCGAGACGCTGTGGGAGACGACCGCCGACCGGCCGGGAGCAGTCGTCATCCCCGGCTTCGGCGGCTGCGGGTTCGGGGTCGGGGTCCACATCACCTACGGCGGTGGCAAGGTGCAGGTCATCGAACCTCCGGAGGCTGGCGACAGGTGAGTAAGCAGCACAAGGGGTGGCGCGGCTGCTGCATGCTCTGCGCCCGCTGGTTTCGCGGCGAGGGCAGGAACAAGCGGCTCCGGTTCTCTGAGCTGCGCCGGTTGGGACAGAGGCGCCGCGTCGACAACTGACGCAACCGGCCGGTGGCCGCCGGTATCAGGTACGTGGCCACCAACCCCCCAACTGTCGATGAGCTAACGATCGTCGCCGTCGACCTCGCCGCCCGCTACAGCGCCGCCTGCTGGATGAACTACTCCGGGTTCGTGCTCGACGAGTGGGATTCCTGGAACCGGACCGAGCTTCAGTTCATCCAGCAGACGATCCGGCCGTTCACCCAAGACAGTGAGCCGCCCGAGGTTCTGATCATCGAGGATCTCCCGCACCGGCTGCCGTTCTCCGCGCTGGTGAAGCAGGTGTCTCGGCTTCAGGGTCGCATCGTGGAGGCGATGGACCGCTACGACATGGCCGACAAGATCGTCTTCGTGCCGCCGGCCGAGTGGCGCAAGTTCTATCCTGCTCTCGCCAAACGGGGTTCCGGTCCGCAGGCGGTCGTTCCGGTGGCGGAGGAGACCGGGTACGCGCCGCCGGACGTGTCCAGCCGGGGCGCGAAGACGATCGCGGACAAGGTCGCTACCGACTACTGCGCGGCGTTTCTCATCGGCAACTGGGCCATCGAGTCCTTCAAGGACAAGGGCAGCTTCGACCTCATCGGCACCTCCCGCTACCACAGCAGCGGGCCGGTCAAAGCGTTGAAGGTCAAGAAGTGAAGGCGACCTGCCGCCGGCCGGTGTTTCGCTACATCGGCCTCACCTGGTCCCGCTGCCGCTCCTGCCGCCGGCTGGCGTGGGACCACGAACAGGCTGATGTCCTGGCCGACATCGCCACCCAGTTCCGGTTGGGCCGGGAGCTGCACCTGGACCCGGGCAGCTTCCCGCCGGCGATGCGTCCGCTGGCCAAGGACGGCACCATCCTGGAGCGTGTCCCGTGACCAAGGACGGCCCCCAGCCGATCGGTGACATCCTCAAGGACTTGGCGAAGCGGTACTCGATCGACATCGGCGCCGCGTCCGACGTCATCAAACCGGTGCAGGCGTTGACGACCGGGAACCTGGCCATCGATCACCTCACCGGTGTCGGTGGACTCCCGCTGGGCCGCATTGTCGAACTGTACGGCCAGCCGTCATCGGGCAAGACCACGACCGCGCTCCAGGCGGCTGCCGAGTTGCAGAAGCAGATCATCGCGAGCAGGTCCAGCGACCGGATCCTGTACCTCGACTACGAGAAGGCCCTCGACGGCGAATACTGTGCCGCGCTCGGACTCGACGTCGACCACCCGAGCTTCCTCCTCGCCCAGCCGACCTGGTTAGAAGATGGCGCCGACATCGCCGAGCGGCTGATCAAGACCGGTGTCGTGCGTCTGTCCATCTGGGACAGTGTGGCCAAGATGACCCCTAAGGAGTTGGAGTTCGGGGTGCGGACGCAGGCGATGGAACGCGCCCGGCTGATGAAGGCGCTGCTGGAACGGCAGGTGGCGATCCTGCACGAGTACAACTGCGCCGGGGTGTTCCTCAACCATCTGACCGAGGCGGTGCAGATGACTGGTGGCCGTCCGGGGATGCCGCCGGCCGAGACAAGCCCGGGTGGGAAGGCGCTCAAGTATTACGCCAGTCTGCGGATGGCGTACAAGCAGATCGGCAACATCAAGGGCAAGACAACCGACGCCCTGGTCGACGAGGTCACCGAGCAGGTCATCGCCACCAACGTCAAGGTCAAGGTGACGAAGAACAAGATCGGTAATCCGTTCCGGGAGGCGGTCGTCCGGGTCCGGTTCGGGGTCGGGTTCGACAACACCTGGTCAGCGCTACAGGTGTTGGTGGCACACAAGAAGGTCGTTGCCGGCCCCAGCGGCATGTTCTATTTCGACCCGTCCAAAGTGGAGCACCTGGTCACCGAGGACATGGACGTGTCGGGGACGGGCCGCCCCTACCTGAAGGGGGAGAACAACCTGCTGCTGTACGCCGAGCACAACCCTGACTGGAAGGCCCGCTTCGTCGCCACGGCCACCGCGGTCATCGCCGAGCACGGCGCCCCCGTGGTGGCCGAGGACGTCGATGATCTGTCGGACGTGTTCACCGCCCTGCCGGCCCCGCGATGACCGGAGACCACATGCACCCGCACTGCGATCAGGCAGTCCTCCACGCGCCCGGTGAGTGCGTCTACTGCGACAAGCATCCGGAGTGGCAGGACGTCCGTCTCATGTGGGGGATCGCGTTCACCGGGCACGAGCCGGTCGCCGATGAGGTCGCCTGCCCGAGTGACATGCGGCGCGGTGTCGGCGGAGCCCATGACTGGGACGGGAATCGGCCGGCAGCGGTGTCTCATCTGGACGACGAGAGACTCCGCGTCCCCCGCGACGAACATGATCAACAACTGCCGGATCCGGTGGACGGCCCCGACATCCACGAGCTGGTCGCCGATGACCTGTTCGGCCGCCGCGAGCTGGGAGTGCGCCGGTACGGGCAGCCGCTGCGGGCGTTCAACGGCCGCGATCCGCTCCTGGACGCCTACCAGGAAGCCCTCGACCTGAGCGTCTACCTCAAGCAGGCACTCCAGGAGAGGTCCACTATGGAGAACGAGTGAGCGACGGTTCTCCGTCGGCGACGACGATGTGGAACCTCAGGCCGAGGGTCGACAGCCGGCGCAGAACCCACATCAACATCAACGGCTCGGACTCTCCCAGTTCGAGCCGTTCGATCGTGGTCGCCGGCACCCCGGACTGCTCCGCCAGGTCGGCTTGAGTGAGGCCACGCTCCGTCCGGAAGTGCAGCACATGCAGGGCGAGCTGACGGGCGAACCGGGTGCGGTCCCAGTGCGCCCGGTACTCCGGATCGTTGTCGTAGCTTTCGGCGTGGACTTCCTCCGCCGTGCGAGCGCCGCCGTACTTCGCCGACAGGTCCGCGATCCGGGCAGCCGCGTAGTCGGTGCCGACGAACCCAGGTCGTGGCTGGCGATGGTCAGTCATGGTCACACTCTCCTGAAGGTCACATTCGCCCGTATTTTGCCTGGTCGGTGCTGTCACCGTACCCTGGCGCGATGGGTCAGTTACCAGATTTCTCCCCACCCGGTCCCGGCGCTTCCGACGAGGTGTGGTTCGACTACTTCGACGCCGTCGGGTCGTCCGGCGCTACCTGGTCGCAGGTGTTCGACATCCTCGACGGCCACGACGCATTCATGCGCTATCTCCGGAGCCCGCGGGGGTTCCGGTCGACGCACCAGTACCGTCGCCGTCCCGGTGAGGTGGAGCTGGGGCCGGCGAACCGCACCTGGCTGCTCACCCAGTCGATGGAGTTGATGCGCCGCGCCCACGATCCGGTGTTGCGGCGCAAGGACATCACCGTCGTGCTGGAGACCGAGGATCGGGATGAGCTGCTGCACCTGGCCGCCGTCGCCGAAAGCCGTGGCCTCACTGTCGCCGCCCACGTCACCAACCTCGTGCGCGCCGACCTGGCCGACGATGACACGCAGGCCGCCCTTGCCACGGTGGATGACGCACCTGGCCCAGCGGACGAGACGACGCACTTGCTCGCCAGTCCGGCCAACGCAGCGAGATTGAGGGAGTCCCTACGGCATGCGATGGCTGGTCCGATCGACTTCCCGGACGGCACCTGGTGGATCGAGGAAGGCAGTCCGGCCGCGATCTCGTTGACGGTCAGGTTCGGCCCTGAGGAGAAGGATGAGCTGACGGCGCTGCACGTCCGCGCCGACCGGGTCGGCGTCAACCCGATCGAGTACATCAAACGGTTGATCCGCGACGACATCGCCGGCGGGTGACCCCCGAACGGGGTGACGCCGTCACCACACTCACCGGATGCCCGTTAGGTTCGGTGTGCCGGTGGACCCCTGGGACGACTGGTTGCCCCTCATCGACGATGTCCGTTGCCCGCGGTGTGGTGTCCTCAAAGGAGTGTGCCTCGACCTGCGGTTCTGGTGGCAGAACTATCCCCGCGCCACTGTCCGCCCGCATATCGAACGCATCCGCGCCGGCCGGCAGCGGTGAGTGGCTACCGCATCCTCGTCACCGGGTGGCGCGGCTGGCCGGACACGGAACGGTCAGCGGTTACGTCCACGCTCACGTTCTGGGCCGAGCGGGTCTACGGGCGGACGTTGACGATCGTCCACGGCGGCTGCCCTCGGGGTGTGGACCGGTTGGCCGATGACTGGGCGCGGGAGCGTGGGTTCCGGGTCGATGTGTATCCGGCCGACTGGTCCCTCGGCAAGAAGGCGGGGATCGTCCGGAACCTGGCGATGATCGCGGACGGTGCCGACCTGTGCGTGGCGTTCCCCGGCCCGGACTCCAAGGGCGCCGTCCACTGCCTCACCGAGGCGTTCAAGGCCGGGATGCCGACGTTCGTCTACCCGTTCAAGGCGCTCACCGACGAGTACCGGTGGCGCCGCCCCGCCGCCGTTTCGTGACCGGTGCCTCGGTCGGGTCCTGGAAGGGGACGATCTCCGGGTCGCGCATCAGTCCACGTTCGACGAGCAGAGCGATGGCGGAGTCGCGGTGCAGCCGGGTTATCAGCGCAGCAACTCCGCCGGGTCCTGGTTCAAGATCCAGGCGAGGGGCATGTCGTCATGAACTCCGTACCGACCGTTGTCATCCTGCACCCTCCGGGTCACCGTGTGGCGGGCGTCGCGGGCAATCAACCAGTAGTGCTCAACCCCGGCCTCGGCGTACTCTCGCACCTTGTCGGCCTTGTCGATGTCTTCCGTGGACGGTGACGCCGCTTCGACTGCCAGCAGGATCAGGCCGCCGTCGAGAGGGCCAGGCGGGGGTGTGATGTTGTCGCGGAGGACGATCAAGTCCGGCACCCGGTAGCCCGTCCCCCGGCCTGTGGGGGTCCGTATCCCCTCGTTTTGGCGCACTCGTCGACGCTGATCTCGTCCGAGTCCGTCACCCAGCCAGTACATGAGATCGGTCAGGACCCCGGAGTGCTCGTGATCGGCCGGTACCGGTACCACCAGCAGCACTCCCTTCGGGCTCAGCTCATAGCGGTGAAATTCATCGACATCATTCCAGCCGACCACGTCGTCGATGGACACGTGTGCTGGCATGGAGCTGGCCACGCTCGCCGCAGTCATTCAGGCACCTCCCTCCCGCGCTTCCCTCGCTACCCACTGTGGGGCATGTGGGACACACGCACAAGGTTAGCCGGAGCACCCACAACCGAACCTGTTGTCCGTCGTTAGGTGGAATGTGAGGATTCGGGAGAGGCTTCGGCACTGGCTCGTCCGCGACTTCGTCACCGACGCCGTGTCTGACGTGCGGGTGCGCCGGATCATCCTGGCCGAGGCCGCCTACCGCATCCGCGCGGAGCTGGTCTGTTGCCACGTCTACGCCCGCCACGCCAACGCGGGCACCTGGGATGAGGACGAGCACGGGCACTCGATCTGCTACTGGGGTGAGGCCGGCGCCCTGCTGTGCGAGGACACCGCCACCGCCCGATAGAAGCTGACGTGAAAGACGCCTGGCGTTGGCGGGCCGGGTACCGCCATCCGCTGTGCACCTGCCCGGAAACCCGGCTGTGGGAACCGACCGTCATCGACCGGGACGCCTGCCGTGGCGGCAGCATCGCCCACCCGATTATCGACCGCGACACCCTTGACGAGCTGGTGCGCCGCTGGCTCGATCACCCCTCCGACTGACCGCCGTGCAGGTAGCGCTGGATCTCCGCGACCTCAGCGAGGTTGGCCGGGTCGTTGCCCAGCCGTTCGGCCTCCTCCCGCAGTCCTGACTCGCCGCCGACCGCTGTCCGGAGGGCGTGTATCCGGGCGGCAGCGGTCAATGCCTCGACCACCAGGTCGTTGAGGGTGATGCCGCGTTCGGCCGCCTCTCGTTCCAGCTCGGCGAAGATCTCATCGGGAATACCAGACACTTCGATATCGGCCATCGTCACTGCCTGCCTTTCTTGATCTGCTGGAACAGGGCACCGAACAAGAATCCCTCGGTCCAGGCGTCGGTCTGGTGGATGAACCGCTCCTTGTACGAACCCTCGGGCGGGGGTACCGCCTTCGTGCGGTTCGCCGCCAGGTAGATGACGGCGAGCAGGTCGCCGATCTCCGCGAACACGTCCTTGGGTGACGTGCCGGCCGCCTTCCAGCCCTCGACCTTGGCCACGACCTCTTGCAGCAGCAGCCAATCCGGCACGTCAGCGCCAGGCTGGAAAGGAAACTGCTGGTGCAGGAAGTCCTCAAAATCGTCGCTCACAGCGCGTGACCATACCGGCCGCGCGTAACACCGACCAGCAGCAGCGAGTACAAGATCAACACGTATGGTCGCAAAGAAGCCGCTCTGTCCGGTACAAACAGCATGTCCGAAACCCTCATCCACCTGGCCGATGTCCCCGGCGACCACACACAGCGCTGCGTCCGCTGCGGGCAGACCCTCCGCCGCACCTCCCGGGGCGACTTCTGGCCCGCCGGCGCCGACATCGCGGTCGGGACCTCCCCTGACCGCTGGTACCAGATCGCCGGCCGCGACCACGCCGCCGACGAGATCGAGTGCGGGCCGTTCTCCACCGTCGGTATGCCGGCCCCGGAGGCAACCGCCACCTGCGCGTTCTCGATGGACTGGGACAGCGAAGCCTGCGCCCGCACCGCCACCGTCCACCTGTGCGTCAACAGCTCCGCCTGGGGGATCGTCGCCCTCCAGACCTGCACCGAACACTCGATCTACGCCGCCGCGTCCGCGCCGGTCCTTGACACCCACCCGTTCACCGCCGACTGCGTCCACGGCGGATGCTGGCCCGCCCACCTGATCGCCAAGGCCACGGGCAGCCGATGACCAGCCTCGACCACGCCCACGCCCTGCTGGCCACCACCGAGCCCCTCGAAGTCCACACCTTCACCGCCGGCGACGACGTCCGCTTCCACATCGAACCCGGCTGGCAGCACGGCAACACCGCCCGTGCCGGGACCGACACCGCCGCCGCCTCCATCCGCCTGCCATCCACTGTGGAATACCCACTCACCTTCGACGCCGTCCTCGAAGCCGCCGCCATCTGCGGACTCCCGCGCGCGTACACCGCCCGCTGCCCGGCCAACCTCCTGGAGCCCCAGCTCAACTTTTGGTTCCGTGACGGCCTCACCACCCGGGGGTCGGCCTACCGCGACCATCACCTGCTCGCCGCCGCCGGGATCGGAGCCGCCGTCACCCGCGCCCGGCACCTGCCGTTCTCCAACCTCGGGCTCCTGGCCGCCGTCACCGAGGCGATCACCGTCCGGCACCCCGGGACGACGATCGCCGTCGACCCGCGCCTGGTCCATACCCTGCGCCGCACCCATGTCCGCCTGGTTCTGCCCGACCTGGCCCGGACTGTCGATGATGGACAGACGTGGGTGCCCGGTATCCAGATCCGCAACAGCCTCACCGGCAGCGACAAGACCAGCGTCGACGGGTTCCTGGTCCATCACCAGTCCGGCGGGGCGGCGATCGACCGGGCCACGTCGGGGGCGTGGTCACGTCGGCAGACAGCCAACGATGAGGACGTGTACGGATGGGCGCGGGGTGCGGTTACCGATGTTCTGGCCGGCGTCGACTCCACCGTGGACGCGATCGGTCCGATGGCGCACGCCGCCGTCGATGACCGGAACGTGTCGGACGTGGTCCGGGACCTGTTCGCGCACTACCGGATACCGGTGGCGGAGCGGACGAAGATCATCGAACGGATCATGGTCGCTGATGACGCGATCACCCTCGCCACCATCTTGTCCGCGATCGTCGCCACCACCGCCGACGACGACATCGACCCCGACCATCTGGATTCGATCATGCGGATGGCCGGGGACTTTCCCCACTCGGCGCAGCAGCGCTGCGACGCCTGCCTGCGGATGATCCCCCATTAGAGGGATCGTCCACCGTAAATGGGATCGACGGGTTCCGTTGCCGCCGCCTACGGTGGAGTCACCTGCTGGTTGTGGAAGCGGGCGCCCCCACCCGGGTCCGGTGCCCGTCTCCGCATCGCCACCAGCCGGTTGCGGGGAGACCACCTCAACGGATCGCGCACGAGTCGAGACGGCACAAAAGGTCGTCACCCCAACAACCCACACCGTGGCCCCGGGCTGCCATTCCCTGCGACCGGGGCCACGCCTATCACTCCACCGTGGACAGCGATGTTGAGTCGATCACCTGACGCCGGTTACCGTGAGCATCTCCCGTGTGGAGTGCTGTAGGGGCACGTCGCGGTCCACCTGAGCATGGGTTGCACACCACAGGTGGGCCGCGACGCACTTGCGGTTACGCGAGTCATGTGGGATCGTTGGACCAACGGGCCGGTACCAATAGCCGGCCAACCACCACGCCAACGAGGAAGGCACAAGCCCCGCATGTCCAGCCCACAGTTCGTCGAGCCGCCGACCCAGCCGGAGACCGAGCCGCCGGTCGAGCCGCGTAAGAACATCCGCAACTTCGGCCTGGGTCGCCAGCCGATGACCGAACGCGACCGGCAGCAGAAGATCCACGCCCTCGAAAAGGCGCACCGCAAGTGCGTCATGGAGCACTGCATCCGCACCGGCCAGCTCAAGATCACCGGTAAGCCGATCGACGAAGACGGCAACGTCGGCTCCCGGATCACCGTCACCACCTGCCGCAAGCACGGTCGTCTCTACACCGAGAGCCCCGAGACGTTCACGCCGTCGTACGTCCACCAGATGGCGCCCCGTGAGAACCCGGACGGTCGCCGGGCCGGTGGCCGAGCCCACTGGCGTCACCACATGCGGGAGCGGGAGATCGCTCTGCTCAAGCAGGCCGGCCGGATGGCCGTCGAAGGTGACGAGGAAGGCGCCAGGTTCGTTCTCGGCGACATCCTGGACTCGTACATGGTCAGCCATCCGGACGACAAGGAAGAACTGTCCGGTATCACCCAGACCGTCAAGCGGTACGTGGACGCCGGGCAGGCCATGGCCGGTCAGGCGCTCATCGAACACATCCACCAGACCCTGGTCAACCTGGCCGCCGACGTCTAACATCCCTACACGCCAACAAGATCAGCAACCGGCCGGACCCACCGGCCACCACACCGGAGGTTCACTCGTGGCTGGACGCCGCTCCCGTAAAGCAGTACAAGCATCTATGGCACCACCGAACCACTACTACGCCTACCTGCGCGCCTCGACCAAGGGGCAGCAGATCCGGGGCGTGTCCTACGAAGTGCAGCAGGCCGCGATCGAGGCGTGGGCCGGCTACACCGGCAAGACGATCGTCGAATGGCGTCACGAGCCGGCCGCGTCGGCGAAAGAGATGGAGCACCGGCCGGTCCTGCAACAGACGCTCACCGATCTGTCCAACGGCCTGGCGGCCGGGGTCGTGACCAGCAAGCTCGACCGGATGGCCCGATCAACGATCGACACCGCACGGCTGATCATCGCCGCCCGCGACCAGCGGTGGTCGTTCGTCGCCCTCGACGTCGGCCTGGACATGAGTACGCCGCACGGTGAGCTGATCGCGACGTTCCTGGCCGGTCTAGCGCAGTGGGAGCGTCGGGTGATCAGTGAGCGGACCATCGACGCGCTCGCGGTCAAGCGGGAGCAGGGCGTGCGTCTGGGTCGCCCGCGCAGCGTCAGCGATGACGTCCTGTACCGCATCCTGAACGAGGTCAAGGGGAACTCGTTCAAGGTGTGGTCACGGCTGGCCCGTGTGTTCAACAGCGAGGGTTTGCCGACCGCGACCGGGGTGGGGCGGTGGTTCCCGGCCACGGTGCGGGCGATGTACTACTCGCAAGACGCGGTCAAGCTCGCCGAGCTGGCCGGCGACACAAGCTACCCGATCAGATGATCCCACTCGCTTTTAGGCGAGTGGCATAGTGGTGGCAGCGGGCCGGACCACCGGCCAACACAACGAAGGGACGAACACCATGAACACCGTCAACGTCAACGACCTCCTGCCCGGCGCCCTGTCGGTCCAGCCCGTCCACATCGGAGTCTGGGACGACATCCTGTCCGAGGACGGCTACGACGAGGCGGCCAGCTACAGCTCCGGCTGGGTCGACGTTCCCGGCCGCGACGAGTCCATCCCGGTCATCGCCCGCGACGGCGGCCTGGTTCAGGCCATCCTCATCGACGGCAAGACCTACACCCGCGACGAGTACGCCGACTACATCGAACCGCTCACCGACCACGACGGCGGGGGCCTGGCCGAGAACGCCATCACCGAGGACGAGTGGACGCGCGCGTTCGACTCCGACGTGGATGGCGCCGACGAGCCGACGAGCAGCTACTACTTCCCGTTGCCGAGCGTCGAGAACGACCCGGTCGCCGCCGCTGCCAAGGTCGCCCCCTCCCTGTGCGTCGTCCAGAACCCGCACGGGTGGGGGATCGCGCTCACCGGCGGCAACCAGAACATGTCGTGGGAGATCGTGGAGGCGTTCGTCCGGCTCGGGTTCCTGCCGCCCGTCTACATCGCGCAGAGCATGCCGAGCGTCGGTGGCCGGGGCAAGAGCGACCACGACAAGATCATCGTCGCGGCGTGCCTGGCCGCCCTCGACCGCTACGCCCGGCTCATGGAGTACGCGCGCGACAAGCTGGCCATCCAGGCTGACGGGTGGGCCAAGGGCTTCTAGGCTGATATCGACAAGCGCCTACGTATGAGGGAGAAGATCAATGAGCATCCGGCCCAACGCTCGTCCCCACAGCAGCGCAAGCAGCCCGCCCAACCGACGCGACGTCATCGTGGACAACGGCGCGTTGAACGAGGACGAGTTGAAGATGGCGCGTCTGCGGCTGTCGAACGCGCCCGACGGTACCCTCGTCGTTCACGCGATGGAGATCGACAACGGTGTTGTCGTGACCGTGGACGGCCGGGACAACGCCGATCCGTACATCGCGGTCCTCGCCCGGGTAACCCGCATCCTGTCCGCCGTTCGGGCGAGCCTGTCCGAGCCCCACGAGTCGACGTACATCGCAGCGCTCCGCGACGAGTTGCGCTAGCCCCGATGGACGACACCACACCGCTCGGAGACGAGAGCCCGGCCGCCTGCAACATCTGCGGCAACGTCCTCGACACCTACTACCCAGCCGACGGAATCAGCAGCCGCCTCATTCATCCACTGTGGATGGGCGAGCACGTCGATCACGAACCGGACCCGGTACCGATGACTGTCGGCGCGGGAAGCTGTGACTTCTGCGGCGATAAGCAGGTTGTCTGGTGGTTCTACGGCGCAAACATCATTACTGCGTCACCGGGTGAGGACAGCCATGCGTGGGGACCGATTTGGTCAGCGTGTGATCCGTGCGCCGGCTACGTCGATCGCCTCGACCCGCAAGGTTTGGGGCGACGGCTGGTCAAAGTCATGGGTGCCATCAATCCCCGGGTTCGTGCCGATCCGAGGGCAGCTCGGGAGAGCTGGTTGCTCATTCATGAGCCCTACATCAAGTCGGTGTACAAGAAGGTCCGTTCGCCGTACGCGACAGATCACCCGAACGGCTGACTACTCGCGTCAAAGCGAGTAGAGTATCGTTGTGGCATCGGGCCGGGTGACCGGCCACCACCCCCCTTGGACGAAGGGACGCCGCCATGGCGAAGAACAAGAACACCCGTCGCGTCATCTCCGCGACCGGCGACGGCAAGACCGTCTACCGCGTCGCCAACAAGCACACCGCTGTCATCCGCGTCCGGTTCAACGACGACGACCCCAAGCACTTCCAGACCCCATCCCTGGAACTGCGCGTCAACCCGGACGGCACCTGGACCCTGGAACAGGACCACGTCAACGGCTTCTCCGAGGTCGCCTCCGGCACCCTCGACCGGAAGTTCCCCAAGCAGTGAGCGGGCCGGTGGAGAACCACGCTGAGGACGACGGCTGTGCTATCTATGTGGCCGGCTACACCGTGCAAACCATCGACGGCGACGTCGCGGTCGAGAACCTGAACGTCGGCGGGTCGTTCATGGAGTACGGCGAGTGGTGGTGGGTGAAGGCGGTCGCCACGATCGGCTACGACGTGCACGTGGATCTCGCGAAGGTCGATGACTCCACTATCGACCGGAAGTCGTCACAGCAATGAGCGGTCCGGTGTGGCACGCGGACAGCGGAAACCATTGGCACACTACGGATCGACGATACTTCATCGTCTGGTTCATCCAGGCTGACGAGTATGTCCTACTCATCCACGACCCCGCCGCACCGTTGGGTCGTCGACCCACGCAATGGGCGCCGTCGTGAAGGTACGCGCGCTGTAACAGGTCAGCCGAACGGAGGATAGTACTCGCTTCAACGCGAGCGATAGCGTTGACTCTATCGGGCCGGAGCTACCGGCCACCCGCTCCAACGTAAAGAAAGGCACGGGTCACCCATGATCACCCTCTCCATCAGGGAAACGTTCCTGAACAACGAGACGCCGGCCGACGCGCTCCACGTCCTGCGGTCGCTCAAGACGTCCATCCTGCGCGTCCTCGCCACCAGCACCGGCATCGACCCGAATGGCAACCGGCAGGTGCTGATCGGGCGACTCATCACCAACCGCGCGATGTCCGCCACCGTCGCCGTTCTCAAGCGCAAGACCCTCTACTCCGGACTGCCGATCATCGACACCATCCTCATCGTGGACGGCCAGGACGGCGACATCAGCAAGGTGATCTTCGAGAAGGGCCGCACATTCGTCCCGACCGACCTCCCCTTCGACATCGGCTCGGAGTCCATCGCTGAGAACTGCCTGGCGGCCGTCGCGGATTACGGGTGGACGCTCACCCACGTCTACCGCAACGCGGACATCTGATCTCAGCCGAACGGAGGATGGCTCTCGCGTTAACGCGAGCTATAGTGTCGATGCTATCGGCCGGAGCTACCGGCCACCTTCCACAAGAGACGGAGACATGTCATGAGCGGCACCCGACCGGTCATCCACTCCACCGACAAGAGTCGGCGGGACGAGATCATCCTTAACTTCGTCACCGGCAGATCCGCTTCGCGTCGACTCGGCGGACTGATCAACCTCCGCCAGATGCCGGACGACTCACTGTCGGTCGAGATCAGCCGGATCGATCCCGGCGTCACCGTCGCTGTCTCACCCGACAGTCCCGACCGTGACCCGTACTCGGGCATGGGCGGACGTGATCGGCGGTTCCGGCAAGGGTGAGTTCCCGGGTGAGATCCGGCTTGTCGCCCCGGAGGCGAGCAACGGCTGACATCGATGGCTAAACCCGCCACATGGCGGGTTTAGCTCTCATCAACGAGAGTCACCCGTTCGGATGATGTCGCTTGCTTCAACGCGAGCGATAGGGTGGAGTCACAAGCGCGGCCGGGACGACCGGCCACATCAACGGAAAGCGAGCACAAGCCGTGAGCGACGACACGTTCAACTACTACCGCGCCGAGATCAAGAAGGTACTGGACGCCGGGCCGCAGGACGGCGAGGACTGGTACCGGCTCGTCGTCAAGGGCAAGCGCGAGACCAAGCACCTCAACGTCACCCCCACGCAGGTGCACATCATCAGCGCGCTCATGTCCGAGAACTGGTCCGCGCTCGCCGCGTTGCTCCCGGAGGCGGTGTTCGAGGCCCGCCGGGACGACGTCAACGCGACGGCGGAGGCGAGCATCATCGACGCCGTCCGGGAGGTCATCGCCGGGTGGGAAGGACTCGACGTGCCGATCGTCGGGGTGTACTTCTACGCCGACGAGTGGGACAACGGATGGTTCATCCACACCAGCGGCGAGGCCATCGACGCCAACGGTGAGGTCCACAGTGGAGAGGTCGACGTGGACGCGCATGCCGACGAGTTCGGGGAGGCGTTCGGCACGGTCGGATCGTCGGCCGGTGTCCTGATCGATCTCCGTAACGGTGAACTGTCGTTCGACGACTACGGCCGGGCGAACCTGTGCGACCCGTTCGTGGCCGGACTCAAGAAGCAGCCCGGCGCCTCCGACAGCTAAGAGATCATCTTTTCGGATGATGGCACTCGCCTAGACGCGAGTGCCATCATGGTTACAGCGCCCCGGGCCGGTCAACCGGCCACCGTCATATACCGAACGGAGTCAACATCCATGAGCAGCTACGACACCAACCGCCCGCTCGCCTTCCTGGTCGACATCGTCGACTTGTACGGCTCCCGCCGGCTCCGCGCCACCGTCGTCAGGGTCCAGCCGGACGGCAAGCTGAACAACCTCAACGACATGTTCGGCCGGGAGGCGTTGGAGGAATTCGCCGCATCCGCCTACATCGAAAGCGACAAGCGCGACGGGAGCAACGTCTACGGACTCAGCCACGGCTACGAAGACGTGTTCCGCGTGTCCACCGTGGAGCGAGCCAAGGACATGGTGAAGGTACTCACCACCGTCCACCGTGGACTTGAACGGTTCAACGACCGGATGGGCAACCTCCGCGAAGGTGACTTCGCCCCGTACGTGTTCCGCATCGCGTCGATCCTCAAGATCGGCAGCGTGTACGTGACCAACAATGCCCGGCAGGAGGACATGACCGGGGAACGGCAGCGCCAGGTGAACGCCAGCGAGTTGCAGACCCGCGTGGCCATGATGGTCGACGCCGCGCAGTCCGGGCGTATCAATGAGTACACCCGGGGTCGGCGCTAGCCATGAGCGGCTACGGCAGCAAGCGCGAAGTCCGCGAGGTCACGATCAAGACGCTACAGGGGGAGGGACGCGACCCATCCGACTACAGCGTGGCCGGCATCATGCGGGATGCTTTCACCTACCGGGGCTCACTGTATGGCTACAGCGCCAAGGACGAGGACTCGTGGCGCGCGGCGGTCGAGAGGCACAGGCACGCCAACGCCAAACCGCCGACCATCAACGTTCAGCTCACGCTCACCATCGCCGTCAAGGTGGAGGACTGGGCGGCCACGTACGGCAGCAAGAGCGCGTCGGCCGCGCGGGCTGAGATCCGGGAGACGTTCGCGCTTCCGGACTCGCTCACCGGCATCGCGTCAGCCGTGGTGGACGGGTGGCGAGCGTTGGACGAATACGCCACTGTGACGGTCGCCCCGGTCGCCTAGTCCGAACGGGTAGGTGGATCATCTCCACACGGATGATCCACCCGCGTTCACGCGGGTGCAATAGTTGTGCATCGGGCCGGACCCACCGGCCACCACGAAGAAAGCGGGAACGCGGCCATGAGCGACACCATCGACACCCCGGTACAGCCGGTGCGCGGGCTCGCCGCCGGACTCGGACTCTTCCACGTCATGGTCAACATCGAACACCGGACCAACGGGTGGTCCGGTAGCGTCGAGATGCCGTCGATGTGGACCGTGGGCGGCAACGCCATCGACGCCATCGGCAACGCGCGCCGACTCATCGGCAACGTCGACAAGGGCAGCGAGTACCGCACCCCGGACGGGCGGGACGTCGACATCACCCGCGTGACGTTCTACGCCACCCCGGCCCTCGGGGACGACGGGACAGCGACCGAAACACTGTCCGCGACGACGTCAAGGCGACCCCGGCCACGTTCCGCGTGATCGGTCACGCCGGTGGCTACCACGGCGTACTGTCCGGCGGCCCGCTCGGTTGGACGTGGGGTGTGGTGCACTCCGGCGGGACGTGGGTGGAGCGCGGGAACGTGGCCACGATCGGGGAAGCGCTCACCCGTTTGGGCGCGAAGTTGGCGAGGTAGCCGAACGGAGGATAGTCGACTTGCGTGTACGCGAGTCATAGTTGATCTGTCGTCGGGCCGGTAACGCCGGCCACCCCACACCACACGCGGAGGTACGTACACCATGGCGCGCAACACCATCGGTCCGACGTTCCACACCGGAGACACGACCACGCTCGCGGACGGAACCCGGGTGCACAGCATCTACGCCAACGGCAAGGCGCCGCTCAACGGTGGGGGTGCCAACGGTGTCCCGTTGGGACGGTTGATCGGTCGGGTGTGGTCGACTGACGGGTACGGGTGGGTCGCCGCTCCGATGCCCGTGCACCTGCCGGATGGGCGCGACTCATGGGCGAACGAAGTCGCCCGGTCGATCCGGCACTTCCGTACCAAGCGGGAAGCATCGATGTTCCTCTACGGGTACGCGAACGGCGTCGGCGCCACCCGCAGCCGTGACGCGATCATCGGTACGCCGTTGGATCACGCCGTCTAGCGGCGACCGATCGTCGGACGGGAGTCGGCCGAACGGACCATGGTCGACTCTCGTCAACGCGAGCATGATTGACGTAGACACAGCGGGCCGGGCACAACCGGCCACCACACCCCGAACGAAAGTAGGTACAGCCATGGCGCTCCGTTCCGGACGAGTCAAGGTCCAATCGGCGATCATCGCGCGTTCCGACTTCCGGCAGGCCAGCATGCGCGGCGAACACCACTCGTCCGGAGACATGGCCAACTTTGGTCGCCTGCCGGAGGAACACCGCACGGCGCTCAAGGCGATCACCGGCCCGGTGTTCGTGGTCTACAGCTATGGCACCCCGATCGGGTGGCACTCGGACGCCGGGTGGACGATCCCCCGGGTGAGCTACAGCGTCACCACACTGAACCACCAGACCGTGATGCGGTCCGCCGTCATCGACTACAGCGAGTGATCCAGGTCACCCGGTGAGCCGCTCAAGGTTGGCTCACCGGGTGCCGATGGGCAAAGCGAAGCGAGAGACACCCCGGGGCCGGGCCGACCGGCCACAGTGAACGGAGAATCTGGCATGACGAACATCTACACCATGGGTCCGTTGGAGTCGCGGCTGTCCCTGGAAGAGTCACCGAACGGTGACGGGATGGCGGAAGCTGTCAAAGCGGCTGACGCGCTCGCCACGGCGTTGCACGCCTGCAACTCGGCCGGTAAGCCGTTGGATGACGGTATCTCACCGGACGGTGCGTTCACTCAGGTAGCGCGTGCGCTCCGTACGGTGCTCACGTCGATCACCGGCAACGAACACATGGCGGAAGCGCTCTACCAGGGTGTGATGGACGGAGACCGGCCAAGCGAGATCCTGTCGGACACGCAACGTATCGGCACCATGCTCTACGAAGCGGTGCAAGGGTCCGGTGAATTGCATGACGACATCCTACGTTCGCTCTTGCTGTCCTATTCGAATGCGGAGGTTCGCGTGGTCGCCGATGGTATGTCCTATGAGGACCATGTCGGCTTCAAACGCCGGATGATCGATGGGATCATCTCGGAGCGCTACAGCTACTAGTTCGCCGAAACGTCAGGCGCGGGTCAATCGAACGGAGGATACGCACCCGCGCAAACGCGAGTCATAGTTTGATGCATCGGCCGGACGCACCGGCCACCCCACCGAGACACCCGCACAACGAAGGGAAGTACCGGCCGTGAACGGTATCGCTAAGGCCATCATGAGCGGTGACGACAGCGAGATCACCCGCGCGGCGGACCGCGAGATTCTCAAGTACGCGGTCATGCGGACGATCACGTGCCCGATCACGGGGGTGGTGCTCGACATCCGCAAGAGCGTTCTGCTCACCTTCAAGCGGGCGGACGGTACCACGGCCAAGTCGGAATGCGTCGACGGTGCTCACTACGATGCGGTGCGCGAGTCGATGACAGAGAAGCTTGCCACGCTCGGGTGGACGGTGGACGTCATCGACGGGCGCCAGATCAACGGGCGCAAGGGCAAGGCCAAGGGCAAGTCCGCTTAGAACGATCGTCGGGGGTGGATATCCTCCGTTCGGAGGATATCCACCCGCTGCAACGCGAGTCATATTTGACGTGTAGCAGCAAAACACCGGCCGAACCCACCGGCCACCACGCACACGATCGGAGTCACTCCCCATGAGCGCGATCACCCACCCGCAATACGAGCCGCTCCACACCACCGTTTACCAGATGGTCCGGGAGGCACTCGGTATGCGACAGGTGCACGGCAGCAAAATCGACGGCAAGGAGTCATTCTCCGTCGCCGTGCGATTCATCGCGCTCACCATCGGCGGTACCTACTCCGCAAGCGGATACGACAGGGAAGCAAGCGCCACGTGGCGTGAGCTTTGTGCAGCCGTGCGCGCCGCTCTCACCACCCCCACCGTCCCGCTACACCGCCCGCAAGACAGTGACTTTCCGTCGCTGCCTTGGCCCACCGTCAACAGCGTGACCCGCGACATCTTGGAGCTGTCGCCGACACTCACCGGCGCTCCGATCGTTGAGGCGCCCGACGGCCAGTGACCACGGTCACACCGGGAGGCTCTAAACCAGCCTCCCGGTCCGCCGATGGTCCTCACGAACAGCGACACACACTCGGACGGGAGATCAAGCCATGTTGGACCACGATCGGGGCGGGGAAGACTGTTCGGCCCGGTGCGACGCATCGGCGACGCGCCACCGTAGCGACGGCGCCACCGTCCCCAACGACACGTACCACCGGACGTGGGACATGCACGAGGGACACGACGGTTCGGAGTAGCCGGGAGCGCGGGGTATCAACCGATCGGAGGATACCCACCCGCGTACACGCGAGCGACAAACGGCGGACGTTCACGCTTCCCGGTAACCCGGACGTGGCGTGGGGTTGGTTGGTACTCGCTGCCGTGTTCGCGCTTACCGCTCTACTCGCCGTCGCCTACCGTTACCCGCCCCGTGTGGACTCAGGTACCACAGACACCGAGTGATCCAGGTCAC